>MDTB01018941.1_pt1 | contig 18862 bp, 44 predicted proteins | sample 811161 | NCBI WGS metagenome assembly MDTB01 (sample SAMN05326650, study PRJNA326480) | marine metagenome | isolation source: seawater | place: Mediterranean Sea | collected 2009
AAGTTGAAAATGGTTAACCAAATCTCCGACGTTTGGTATTTTATTTTTGCTAACCCTATCAAGAATATTAATGTCTTTTTCTAATTGGCGACAAATGCTTTTATTAACAACCCCTGTTCGACCATACCCAAAATATCCGGAAGGCTTATATCTTACTAACAAATGGTCTTCACCAATCTCTAGCACTGTTCCAATTACAATCTGGGGGTTAAAGCCATCTGAAGTACTTTTACCGCCATAAACAATTACCGTTTCCCCTTTTTCCCACATATTAATAAATATGAGGGCTTAGCCTCTATTTTGCAAAAATCTGAATTAATAAAATGCAGAACGATAAAGAAATACATGCCATGGTTTTAAAAGTAAACATCGATTCACCTAAATAATACCATGTCATAATTGGGAATGCCACATAAGAAAAGATAGCAGCCATAAATCTGGCGGTCCATAATTCTGGTATTGCTGCCATGGCAAATTTAGTTCCATAGAAAAAACACAACAAGCAAGGTATACCAAATAATAGCGTAGGAAGTAATACCTTGTCTTTCCAAAACTCGTTAACAAATTGAAGATTGTGTGCATACCATCCAAGCACGTGACCTAAAATAAAGCATAACACAGCATAAAACATGTTAATATTAAACATAGACGTAAATCTCCGTATATGTACTTAATTATTAGCAATGATTAGTGCATTAAATTAAAATTATCTATCTATTTTGTAAGCACTTTTCTAAACAATGCCAGAATACTGTTCTACAATCATGCACGTCTTTAATGGCTTCGTGACCGCCTTCGGTCGATATATTTAGATGATCACGTAACGCCATCAAATTCTGTCTCTCGGTTGGCATTAGCATATATGCTAAAGCGACAGTATCTATTACTGGATATCCTAAACGGTAAGTCCTGTCATTATAGTCTGTCCTATTGCCTCTTTTCCAATCAGTGTATCTATCAAGATTTGATTCTATAAAAGAAACGTCAAAAGCTGCATTGTGCGCAACAATCGGACCCCAACGTAATTTTTCAACAATTTCATCTGCAACATCTTCAAATATCGGTGCATCAATATAATCCCTAGGTTGAAAATTATTAATTTTTAAAGCTGACTTATCATAAGTTCCAGGCTGCAGCCTAGGTCTTATTTTAGTCGACCACTCTTTGAGCTCACCGTCTCCATTTTCTGTTACGATACATATCTGTATAATTTCCCCTCTTGTTGGATCTAATGAAGTTGTTTCAACATCAAAATACGTAATAGTTCTATAGTCTGTAATGTTAGCCATTTGCTGCCTCTATGATTATGTTTTTAATAGTGTTAAGGGTTTTATTATCACTCATTCGATGGTTAATCCCGCATTCAATTAATTTACACCCAAACATGTTTACCAATTGCACACTGTCTTCATACGGAACTAATTTATCTTCTTTACAGTGGAGAATAATATCATCACTATTTAGGTGTGGGATAACTTTAAATTTTTTCCATGCTGGGGCTATGAGTATTTTCTTTTTATTTATATTCATCTGGCATACTAAAGCTCCTCCTCTACTACTTCCAATAATGATGTCAACAGTATCGGCAACTTTCATAACCATCTCAAGATCTTTGGTAAAATCATAATCGCTGAAGCTATTGGTTAATCTAGGAGTAGCTACTATACCGGCGTTTGGCAAAGCCTTTAATGCCCGGGCTTTATTTCCATCCGGATTTCCTTCTTTTCCATGACAAAATAGTATATTCATTAATTTGCTCCTATTACTCATTATGTACGTATATAATTTAACTTACTAACACTAGATTTTCAATTTTTTTGGAGATTATAATTTTTAATTTCGTGTAAGGAACGATTATCTAAAAAAGAAAAGAGCTCTTGGTTTTCAATATTAATATTAGTAATATTACGAGGCGCATGGTCCCAATTCTTTATTCTATCCTGGAGTTCTTTATCTACTAAGGACATTCCTACAGGGGTCACCTGCATAAGTTTATTTTTATTTTTTTCGTGTGTAAAGAAAGACCAGTATTTTTTATAATACCATTTATAACTCCAACGATCATAAAAATAGGAAGCATACTGCCCTCTAGATCGATCAGAAATTTCATACCCTCGCCATAATAATAATGCCTTGCGACAATTGGCCGCAGTAATACATGGGTTAATAAATAAATAATTTGCAATCCATGTATAATTTTCACCACGTTTCATCTTGGTGGTTAAAATTTCTTTATTGTTGATAACAAAAGTACCTCTAATATCTTTAGCTCGGTATTCCCGATTATCTAATTTCATTTTTAATTAAGGAAATAATTTAAAATTACAATACCCCATAGACCAAGATTAGAAGCAGCCAATAAATTTAAATATAAACTATGTTTCTTATTTAACGCTTCTACTTCCTTAACGATGTTTTTTATATTGTGTTTTTGCATTTTTTGTCTCCATTTTATATTATAGGTGTGATTTCATCTAAATAATAATCAGTAATTTCAGTTTGTGTACAGACCCAGATGTGTAACCATTCATTATTTTCAATCATGTGATGATATTCTTTTTCTGGCATTTCCAATGGATCGATTAAACAATATTCTATAATAATGCCTATTTCATCTTTGTCCACTTTATCAACTTTAACCAAAGCTCCTTCTATGCACCATACTGGTATCATTTTTATAAATTCGCTAATTTCTAGACGTTTTTCTTTTTTTGATTCCATGGTTTAGCACTTAAGAGTGTTGACATATTGGCTAATTCATCTATCGAATATTCTTTAATTCGGGGCTTATTATTTCTCATAAAATAAATGGTAGTTGTTTTATGACCTACATTAATAATGAGCGCGATATAAAAGCCTCTTTTAGAACCGACCACAGAACCGTTTAAAAACGCGTGATCTTTGATTTTTAGAAGATTACCAATCCTGATCTTATTATTTTTTTTCATTCCCGTAACCAGTAGGTATTTTACCAGTATATAGATCAATGGCTTTTTTACAAGATTCGTTAAAATCCGATTCTTTTCCGTTTGTATAAATGTTTCTATAATTTTCCCAAACTTTATTGCCTTCTGATATTCTCATTGGCTGTTGACCTCTGCTGATTCTATTTCTAATAGTTTCAAAAAAATCATACATCATGTCATTATAGATATTTGTCTGTTCTTCGTTAGAAAGCTCATGGTTTCCTGATCTAACGAAGTCTTCCATAATTCTTTCTATTGGATGTTTAATACCTGGTTTTTTTAGTTCTTTAAATGTCTTCATTTTTTTTCTCCATTTTATAAAGTGAGTCTGAAATTCCGGCGCCTCTAGGTACCTTTACAATAGTATTTGTTTTCTGATGCAGTAATTCTACATCTAATTTTTTATCATGCCCGATATATAAAAATATATCGCCTGGTCTAGATTCAATTCTGGCGTATCCAAACCCGTATTTACCCACGGCTTTTTTCAGCATCCAAGTAGGGATTTTTCTATTAACAGTGTATAGTCCATGGTCCATACTGTCAGTCCACATACACCTCCATGCTTTTCTATACCCTTTTAATTCGTCTTCGTAACCACTAATTTTATTTTGAAGATCATGCCATTCTTCGTTGGATTTTTTAGGGTTCCCTTTGTTCATTTCACCCCACCACATATTTCTTCTAAATCGCTCTCGAGATAATTTGTTTTGAGTTTCTATAAAATATTCTATTTCAGGTTTTTCGGAAACCTTTCTTAAAACGTTTCTTTTAACGCCAAAATTAATTCCTCTAACATCTATTCCATGTATTTCGTGTTTATTTTTCATTATCTATTTCCAGGGTAATTATTACTTAAAGCCATTTCCATTTTGGGTATATCTCCTTTGGTAAATCCACCATGTTTTAAAATAACTTCTAAAACTACGTCTGATGGCACATATGCATAAACCGTGTGGGTTGGTCGTTCCGGGTTTTCTGCCCAGGGCATTAACAATTCTTCTAATTGACTTGGGTACCCAATTTCCAACTCTGAATAAGGTCCTTCGTCATTTCTAGGTTCACAGTATGCACCACTGTTTGCTTGCACTGACATGTTAAATCCATCGGCGCAGAACAATCTTTTGTTTTTTTCTTTGATATCAACCTCTAGCATTTAATTTATTATAAACAACGCTGTTAGTTTTTACAAAAATAATTATTTTATCGGAGAGCTTATGACCGTAAATTTCCATAAATCACGATCAAAAGTAGCTATTCTTCCCTTCCAATAAACTACATGAACTATAGGCTTTGCTTTTCTTTTACCAATTCCCATATACAATCCATGGCCACCAAATCCACCGTCACCATTAAAAACAACTTTTACTAAGTCACCTATTTTCATTAATCACCGTTAATTCATTTACTTCAAATTCTTCAAACGTTCCATCTTCCATTAGCACTTCTACAATATCTAAAGCATCCGGATCAAATTTTCCTAAAGACCCTTCATGATCGACTTCTATAATTGATATTACAACGCCTATTCTTACCCGATCATCTAAGCCTTCGATATCTGAATATTCACAAATATCCATTACTAGGTCGCCTGGTTTCATTGGTGTTCCTTGTTGTTTTTTCTATTGACATCTAATAATTGTATTTTTTTTATTTGATTTAATAGAAAATTTACTTCCTTCTTCAATGGTACAAGGGAATATCCAAATTGGGATAATATCCTCGTGTGTATGTCCGTCTTTAGCCATCAACTCTACAATGACTTTTGTACCTTCTATCTGATCTACAGTGCCAGTCATTGTAGAACTCAGCATCAACATTATTATCTGCATCATAACCTTATACCTTTTCTTTAATTATCAGCCTACCTGAATTTCCAATCGACTCTGTGGCCATTAGACCAAAATTTTCCGCTATAGCTCGAACTATTTTTTTCATATTGTTTGAATTACCGGTAATTGCGATAAATGGAGTATCATATTCGCTACAACACCTACACAGTATGTCTGAAACATCTTTATGTCTAATCCCATGTAAATCGATCGTCTTCATTACTATCCTCTGTTTTACTAATTATTTCTACTGTTTGTGGATAAAGATTCTGGCCAAAAGTTCCATCTCCCCATGCTACGTCTAATTTTTCCGGTGTCCGCATCAGGATTTTATTTTTTTTTATAGCAACAATAATTCCAAGCGCAGTTGGACCAGTTTTATCTGGGGGTATACTAGCCCCGGGGAAACCAATCCATCTAACTAAATCACCTACTTTCACTTATTACCTCTGGTGCTATAGCCATTTTAGTTAATAGTACGCAATTTCCCCTACTTACACTAATAGGATCCATTCCTAGTCCTTCTTCATCTAAAAGTTGGACTGTAAGTTCTCCATTAGACCATGGTTGAACAGCAACGACATGACCTAGTCTTCCTTTGTGTATACACCATGGCACAATTTGTACCAAATCACCACTTTTTATCGCAGAATTCTTTTTTCTTAGATCTCTTCGCGGTTCGAGCCATTTCATTAAACTTCCTTAATAAAAAATTTAAAATTATTCTTTATATACAGTTAATTTAACTAATTTATGGCAATTTTACATTTTTTTTGAAACATTCTCTAATTTTTTGTACACATGTATCAAATAAGGCTACTTCTGTAGATTTTTCTGCCTCACGGTAGACGAATTTGCAAGGAATTGCGTACATCATCTTTGCACCGGCAATATGGCATTTAAATGGTTCATAAATTTTAATGTAATACTCTTTTGACCACCAAAAAACAGTAGCGAAAACGGTAGTTCCACTAATCATTACCGAAATATTCTCTTTTTTCCATGAAATTTTACTATTTTTCATTAAATTTCCTATCACTTATCAAATATATCCCAAAGAATTATCCCTTCTTCAAAACCACCTCTTAATTTTCGTTTTTCTTCCGCTTTTGCCTGAATATCTTCTAGCTTAAGATCAGATAGGGACCAAATAGCCATGCACACTTCGTACATGTCGGCAGCTTCTTCTAATTTATTAGCAGAATCAGCCCGACGATACTCTTCTAACTCCTCTATAACCTTTTTTGCTAGCCATCCAGTTAATACTATCGGATCTTTGTCTATATTGCACACACACTCTTTACCAGATTTTTTTATTATGCTTGGAATATTGTCTCTTACTAATTTTGGAAATTCATTGGACCTATTATTAATCCCTTTCATAAAACTCATTTTCTTTTTCCTCTTCTTCAATAGTAATTTCTACCATATCATCTCTATGTATGCAGTAAATCTGCCCATCAACCAATACTTTGTAGTAAGTGCCTGGGTTAATATCATCATTCCCTATGACTATACCAAATTTCGACCCGGGCATCTCAATCAAAGAAGCCGGCTTAAGTTTACATGGGTTTAATACAGGCACTATTTTCCCACCTTACTAAATATTTCTAAATAATCTTCTCTAATAGGGGTTTCTAGTGCACCAACGTCAGTTAATAAAGTACAATACCATTGAGGGTTAGTTGGCTCAAACAATATAGATGGTATATCAAGCTTGTTGTGTAATTCTTCATCTAAAAGAAGCCTAGATTCGTGAATAACTTCGATTACTAAAAACGGACCGGTCCAGTCTTCCTCAGTTTCTTTATAGGCTTCTATGTGTTGGCAATCTTCAGGGAAGTATCGTAGCCAAACCATGTCTCCCATTTTATAAACGGGGTTTGTTTTCTTTTTGTTTAACATACTATACATAAGTATGCTTTTGCTTGAGTTTATCAAACCCTCAACGACGCCATCGTCGCGCGACCCGCCACCAGGGTTCATAAGAATGAGTAAAGACAGTGTGGTGCCTTTCGACCCCACACTTTTTGGTTTTCTGCCATTAGTTACTCTTCCAAGCCTTCTCTATCCGGTCCGGACATGCAAAGCATTCTAGCAGTGTTTATTAATTCTATATCAACAATAACTTTTTTGCTCGGACCTTTATTCATCACCTTTATTTCAATTTGTTCGATAGGGCAATTAATGTAATCAGGTGTCCAAATATCCCAGGCATTAGAGCAGAAAAAATTGTGTAATGCAGATAAAGATTCAATGGTAAATAATTCGCCTTCTTCAGGTAGCATCTTTAAAAGTTTTTCGCCGTATGGCGCCGGATCGCCGTCTTCTATATAATAATCAGCTCTATCGTTCCAAAGATCGATCCAGCAATTAATAGCAGCAGCATAAGCCTCATCTTGGTTAGCTCCGGTATAAACGACACGGGTAGACGATTCTGCACGTTTATAACAGTCGATGCTTGAAGTATGGTTTACAACGTATGTTGTCATTTTTTCTCCTTTTAATATTTAAATTAATTCATTAAAAATTTCGCTCAGATGTGCAATCATACATAATAGCACATAGTTTCTTAAAATTTTATATCAATCATTTCTACTTATAACCATAATTGAAATGCCATTATGCCAATCAGATCCAGTAAAACGGTTTGAAGTCATCTTTGTTGACTTATATTCAAGAGGATGGAACCCAACAGGTGGAGTATATATTTCGACTTGATAATGAATGTACATTCCCATTTCCTCAAGGGCAGCGAATGTGCCATGCCTAGGCCCTCCCCAATTCCAATCGTCGACCATAATAATCGCAATATCAGCTATCGAGTCTTTGACAACACAAATGCCATCCTTCTGATCTTCGGTTGTATGAGGACCATCGAAAAAATACATATCAATAGGTGTATTTTTATAACCAAAATTAAATTCTCGAAAGTCGGCATCATGAAGAAAATACCTGGCCTTTACAGGCATCGCAGCAGGAAAGCTATCAATTGTTCCTTTAACGTTCGCTCGAAAAAGATCTCGAGTAGCTCCGTTAACATTTGTTTCACTTGGGTCGACAAATTGAGACCAATTATCAATTGATGATGCTCCGCCTATTCTTGGGTTTTTATAAATAGCAGAACAAAATGTCGACCCAATATGACTTCCAACTTCAACATAGTTAATATCAGTATATGACATCAGATTATTAAGTGTGTGCCTAGTCTTCTGACCACTCATACCAATTAGATTCAAGATTGTTTTAGATGCAACAGCACCATCAGATAAAGATGATTCTTCTAATCGGCCTTTTGCAATTGATTCTCTAACATGTGCAACAGCTTCTTTAACTGTTCCAAAAACACCGTTTCTTTTTTCACTTTTCATATATTACGCCTTTCGTTTCGAAAATTTTTCCGGGGGAAATTTTACGGCTCGGTGCCTTTCGGCCCCAAACCGCATTTTGAGTTTTAGGACTCATATAGCCCAAATGTTGCAGTTGATAGAGCTACACAATTATGAGGCTTACCAGCGTGAGATACAAAAATCTTCTTCTTATCAAAACGAGTAACCCAGAGTTTAGCACGATCTAAATTACCTCCGTAGTTGTATTTGTTGGTTGCTTTCGCCCGGGCTGTTTCTCTTACGGCTGCTTGGAATGTCATTCCGTAGGTATAACCATTAGGACCGGCTTGCCGGTCCGCGGCGGGCAGACCTTTGCGGTGAATGATATATTTGCCCGGCGGATATTTCCCCAGGGCTATCATTGCTTCGAGTGACCCACGGGCCTCTCGAATTTTTTGCATTTCGTATATAGGGGCATCTACGGAAATATTTTTACAGATATGGACATTTGTTTCTTTTGTGTGGTACATTCTTTGTTCCTTGTTTTGTAGTTGTTCTCGCCGGCGCCTTTCATGACGCCATTTTTGTAAATAAAACCATTCATTATTAATCACAGCTGTTTTACTCCACTGTTTAAAAGCTCTACGAGCTGTCCACCTATGGCTTGATGAATAGCTTGAACCAAGCCTATGTTTATATTACCAATTCCGTCGGCGCTATTTGTAAATAAAGACCAATATCTAGTTGCATATTGTGGATAGCTGCCAACATAAGCTTGAGACAGTACCATAAACAAGGCAAGAGATTCATTGCAATATTGCAAATCGGACCTGATAAGCTTGGACTCTTGAAGGACCTTAGGGAGATCATGATCATAAGACTTCGAGATCTCCCTAAGAAGACAGATCTCGTCAGCGGATATCAGTATTCGAGCCTTCTGTTCTTGGTATACCGGTTCTTTAAAATTAATATTTTTATAAGGATCAGGTTCAACCTGGTTTCGAAATATCGATTTCGACATTAGGTGTTTATATAACTTATTAATAAGTGGCTTCATATTAAATCCTAGCGAATGGTTGCTATCAAAATAATAGCAAGATCAGGGTCATTTGTATAGGACAAAAGTCCGATATAGCGATAATAAAGAGAAACTAGTCTAGGCATTGGTAATACCGGTGTCACTGATTTCCCATGCACCAACCGGTTCGAAGATCTCAAGCCATGCAAGCGATAAGACCTCCACGCGATCATTGTCTGCCCAGTGAACAGAGGCAATCGGGTTGTCCTGTACATCGGAACTAACGTTAAGAACTTTACCAACCGGTCTGCATCGGCCTAGACTTCTCCGGGTCTTGGTTAAGCGTACTACGTCGCCTCGCTTTATTTTGCTTTTATCATTTTTCATGGGTTCTCCTGTGTTAAAGTCATTTTAAGATGTAAAGGTTTTTCGCTGGATCTTTCGTCACGTCTTGTACCATAAGGCTGGAGTGTGCGATCATCTATGGTGAGCATTTCTCCGGTCGACCAAAGGACGTAAGTTTGGGTATACCATGTTCCATCTTCCATGACTAGCGTCGGTGCCTTTCCAATGACAATGCCATGGCCTTCTCTGTCAGGTACTACCCAAAAGGCATCGATGTCTGCTTTCTCTACAAGCATGCCGGGCTTAAGCATTACTCTTTCTCCTTTCTAAGTACTGCATCTGTGTATCTCATTATCTGTCCATCTGGGCATAACACCTCATAACAATAGAATTGCTCTGAAGCCGGCTGTCCGGGCTTTTCCCGGTAATTACCATCAACATCCTTGTCAATATACCACATGTTTTCCTTTGAAAGAATTAGCACCCAAGCTCCATCCCATTTCTTGCATTTCTGTCTCCATGCTACTTCTCCAACATTTATAATAGGCATGCCACGAATCTCTTCTAATTCCTCTTGGGCCAGAAGCAGCTCATTGTACAGGGGGTTACCACTTTTAATTCTGTCAGACATGTCATTTACCTTTTCAAAAATTATCCCGGAGAAAAATTCACGTGCTTAGTGCCTAGGCTCCCCAGGGAGCTCCCAGTGAGTAGGGCGCCTCCGCTCCAGGGGCCTAATTTCGCGGCTCCATAGGGCCTCCAGTGGGCCCCATATATGACACCCAAAGGCCCCGGGCCCCCTCCTAGTGCAATCCTAGGGCCTGGCTAGGGGGCCTCTCCGTGTAACAAATTGTTTCTGTTTCTGTTTCTCCCTCGGGAAAACTTCTCACCGCGCGTTTAAGCTATTGATTTTGTTAGCTTTTTTCCGCACACCTGCCAGGCAAAGGTGAAACAATTTGTTACACAGTGTTACACTCACCGGATGGGCGCAGACACCATTAACACAGATTTTGCTTCGTCTTCCAGGATCGCTTTAAGGACGCGTTTGGCCCCGATGTTACGTGTAGCACGTCCTGTCGAAGAAAGGAACACAGCGACCTTCCTGTCCTCGTTATTAAGCGCATAGAGCATTGGGTGCTTGGTTGTCTTGACCGGTCCCTTCTGTTCCCCTGTTGTCTCCCCATCTAGAACAATACGATTAACATAGCCGGGCACAGGCAGTTTCGAAAGCAGGATTTTAACGTCGTCAGGCGTCATGGCGTTTCGTGTGAAAAAAGTTTCGTCTACGTTGTTGATGATGATATTTGGGATTGGCATTTTGCAGCTCCATGTGCGAGTTAGAATTAAAGTGGGTATATATATTTTGCTTCCGTATACCCATCGGAATTCAAGTCATCACGGATTACGAGTTTGATACTCTAGCAATCTCTGTGAATCCTCTACCATGCAGCTCGAGGAAGAAGACGTGACCGCAACCACCGAACCTGTTCTTTTGAGTTTCAAGAACACGGCAGCCCAAGAAGTCTTGGTCTCTCTTTTCAACACCGAGGTGCATGTGTGCATCAACCATGTGCTTAAGCTTATTAGAACCAGCCATTTTTCCAGACTTGTTCACCTGATTGATAATAAGGGCGATAGCATGAGTCTCTTTACAGAACTGAAGGATCTTCTCGAGAACTAGGGAGTCACTTCTGTAGTTCTTACCGTATCTCTCATGTGTAGCATTCATCTGCTGGAGAGAGTCGATAACCAAGAACATCTGCTTGTTAGGGTTAAGCTCCATCATTTGCTTGCATCCTTCAATTACCTCGTCGACATTTGAAAGGTTACCGCAAGCAAAGTCTCCGCGGAGCTTAAGACGATTAACAGTCTTCTTGATTTGGAAGAGAGACTCTTCCGCGGTGTTAAAGACGCACATTGCATCTTTACGCTTAGCAACTTCTGAAGCAACCGTAAGAACCATAGTGGTCTTACCAGCACCCGGTTCGCCAGTAAACAAGGTTACAGAAGAAGGAGTGAATCCCTGTCCGCCCATTGCAGAGTCAATAAAGTTAACTCCGGTTTCACATGTACGATTCAAGTGTGCAGGTACTTCGATATTAGAAATGTTAGTACCGAAAGAGATTTCAGAAAGTTTAGTAGTGATAGCCATGCTAGGCTCCTTTTGGTTGTAGGTGGACGACATTGTCCAGGTTAGTTTAAAGTAAGCTTTTTTGTTTTTTCTTACATATATAATGTAACTTATTTGCGAGGTGTTCTTAAAAGATTTTGGAATAATACTTTAATTAAAGTTCTCCTATGTTATTTACGGTGACGGGTAAGCTTGAGAGAAGTGGGGATACCACCGTAGAGTACCTGCTTCCCGAGCTGCTTACGGTTGGACTCCATAATCGCATTGTAAGCTCTTTGGTCTTCTCCGACAGCAAGGTATGTATTGAGAGACTTGTTCATCAATGCCCATTCTTTGAGAGCGCGAACAGCATGATCGCCGCGGGTAAGATCATAACGACGCTTGATAGACTTGCTGTAGATGACCTGCTCCCATCGGATAGTGACGGCCTTGGAGTCGAACAGACTCATTGCAAGCTCTGACGCGTAGCTTTGCGGGGATATCCCGGGCTTTTCTTCTTGAAGTGACTCGAGCGTCTTGTCGTTCACGAGCTCGAGCAGCGCGTTACGGTTACCGCGGGCATCGAGGATGGACTTGGTGATTGAGATTGATTGATGTGTCATATTGACTCCATGTTGGTTGGTTACATATATAATGTATCTTAAAATACGCGGTTTTATAAAAAATCTGGAAGATAGTTTATATTATTTTTCTCCAATAGATGCTGAAGATTGGCCGTGAATTCCCAGTGATCTCTCTTTATCGGCTGCCCAGTTCAAGGCTACCATGAAAGTGGCAACGATTGCGAAGATAATAGTTCCCTCGATTAAATTCTCTAGCGCGGATTTTGACATATGTTGGTACCTCTAAGTGGTTGATTTTGTTAGTTATTTTCGACGAAGACTGCGAAAGCAAAAATTACTATGAATAAGACAGCAGCGGTACTCATCGCCAATCCCATCCCATTCCGTCACAGATAAGCTGGAAGAAGGTATCGTCCCAACCGGAATAATAAGTGTCTCGGATCTCTCCCATTTCTGCAGCAGAACCATCTCCGCCCTGTGCCATGTGAATGAACTGTACTTCACATTCGGTCACCATCATGGGTGACATCATTCCATCACCGCGGGATGAAAACCATTTAATCTTATCTTCTACTGCTCTCTCTAATTCTGTCATGTTGGTTCCTATAAGTGGTTGATTTTGTTAAATAATTTGATCAGCTTACTTTTGATACGGGCTGTGTGAAGCGTAACCTAATGCCCAAGATACTGCAAAATGAATATTCCTTTTTTGTTTTTTTCTTACATATATAATGTAACTTACCACCGGGTCATTTTAAATTTTCCTGGAATTATTCAATATTTAATTCTTCATATAATTCAACGCTTGAACTATCTTCTTCCATAGCTCTATGGGCTGACATGGCTCGGATTGCAACAGTGATATCTTCATAATCCGTTCTAATTGTTTCGCCTGACGAAAGCTTAAGACAAACATTATCTCTATCTTTATCAATCATCACAATATGGTTTTCGTTGATCATCATGTTGCGACCGTATATATCAGTTATTTTTACGTACATTGTTTTCCTGTTTTTTATGTGAAGAGTGCGGGAAGAGGGACTTGAACCCTCACGCTCATACGAGCAACAGATTTTAAGTCTGTTGTGTCTACCTATTCCACCATACCCGCATGTTTAAGTGGACACTCAGGGGATTGAACCCTGGACCTGCCGATTATGAGTCGGATGCTCTGACCGCTGAGCTAAGTGTCCTGTTATTTTTTTCCTTTCCCCTGGGCGGAACCTAATCTCACGCGTGCTGGGGTTTAGTTGGTTAAGAGAGGGAGAGGGGAAAGAAACGGTGCAATTACAACCAAGAAGTACCAATCCATTCATAAGCTTGCCGTATCCACATCCATCATTCGCGACAACGTCCTCTCTACACGCCCGTCTCCGACTTAGCAGCTTGATCACCGTTTCTCTCCGTATGTTTTATTATTATATTATTATAGTGTACCACGAGCTATTGTACAAAGAAAAGCTGGCAGATAATTTTGCTTTCCTTTTTCCTGACTCTCTGCTTTATAGAAAAGCAAAATTAATTCTCTGCTTATCGCGCAGACACATTAAAAGAGACTGCTTACCCCAAGAGAGAGGAGTACAGTAGAGAGAGGGAGACTAGAACGGAAGAAACCGTTCACGACCTGTGAACCTAGTAATCTTTCCGGTATACCCAACTCTTTTCATTTCTCTCTTCCACTCCTTACCATGTCCAATGACTCTCTTGCCACCGTTTGCTGCAGAGACACCGTGACCATAGGTTACCTGTACCCAGTGGTGACACATCTCATGCAGCAGAACACCCAACATCTCATGAGCAGACATACCCTTGTTACTACTTAACTTGATATACCCAGCATGTCCGTACCATCCCAGTTGCCGCTTCCGTGTGGCCTCTACAGTCACCGGTATCTTTGGCAATTGTCCGGACCAATACTGAGTGTTGAGCTGATCGAAGGCATCTCCCCAGTCAGAGAAGTTAAGTTCCTCCAAGAGAGAGTCGTCGGCAGCTTGAGCTTGAATAACTCGGAGCTTGTCAAGAATTATTCTTCGATGTTTAGGAGAGTCAAAATATGACATATTGGTTCCTGAGATTAGGTTTGGTAAGAGAGAGGAGAGAGGGAGAGGACCTAAGCAGCCTGTTCACCCAGTTTATAATGAGTGCCGATCTGATCATGATAGGCGACCACCTCTCCTCTTTCCCCTTTCACGTCATACCACGTTGATCCGTCGAAGTGGGTCACGTTCGTAATCACCCAGTTTCCGTACTCGTTGTGAAGCTTGGTGCCGATGGGCAGGTTCTTCGTATCCATAATAAAACTCCTGTTTTGTTTTTTCTTACATGTATAATGTATCACTCTGGTCCGTGATCTTAAAAAAAGCTGGAAGAAAGTTTTGCTTTTATTTCCAAAGCGGCTACCCCTGCTCACCCAAATAGTGAAACAATTTGTTTCTGTTTCTGTTGCCTACGACCTAGGACTGGGCAACATAGTAGGCGAGTATAACAATTACAAATGTTTCTACTAATTCGGTGGCCCGGTGTAACAAAGTGAAACAATTTGTTTCTGTGTAACATGGTGTAACATTGTGTTACTGCCGGGCGCCGGAAATCGCGCGAGCCTTAAGCCACCCACTACCAAAAATTGTCCACTTCTTTGGACGGAGCCACCCCAGCAATGCTTTCCAGTACTTCATGAGAACGATAGCCACCGCTCAGGCGACAAGGACCACATGGCTATTTGGCCACCGCTGGCTTGTGGTTATACAAAAAAGGTAGTGCAATGCGAAACTGGGCATCTTGGTGGCTCTAATGAACCAGTATATAGGGTGAACAGGGGAACTGGGGAACCATTATTCTCTCTTACAATTTATATACTGGAGGTGTTAGTTTGGGTCTCTCTGTCCTTACTGTCTCTCTCTATGTTTCCCTCTCTTGTGTAGATTTCTTTAACGGCTAGCGCGGATGGGGATGCAGGCAATTTACTCTGCTTGGTTATGACTTCTATGGCATCTTCGCAGGCTTGATATATTCCGGATGGGAACTGCACTATCCACCGATCTCCTATTTTTCTGCCGGAACTTAATCTAGGTCTGTCTATAATCATTCCGATCTGATTGAAGAACCGATTATTCTTTAATCCTTGCACCGGAATAATCTTTGACATGTCGTTATCCATGACTTTTACAAGGTCGCCGACTTTCATTCGGTTATCTCAAATTGGTCTTTGCTCCATCTATTATCGCAAGCTTCTGGATCAACGAACATCTGTCCATGCAAGTATGTTTTCACTCCGACCTGAACATCTTTCCCTTGAGACTTCATATGAAGCTCGAGGTTTAATGCCATCTTTTCTGCTCTCTCCCAATTAAGAGCTGCTCCACGAATCCTTTCTTCACCATCACCTTTATGTCTGTACCATACCAAATATATTTTCATTTCGTTTTTTCCACTACTTCTAAATCGTTTCTATGAACCGTCCGGACCATAACACCAGTCTTATCCGATAAATCGACAAGAACACCTGGGGTTCTTGATGATATCTCCAGTATTTTTCCTATCCAGCCTTTTCGTCTATGTCTAACAGTATCACCTACTTTCACTTATCACCTCAAGTTCTGATATATTATAGTGATGAAACTTTAAAGTTTTTAGATTTATGCCTTCAACGTAAACTGATCCAACTTGTTTTGTTACTAGCACTAGGCTACCTTGTTGGCTAGCCCAATGTGTATTTTCTTTTTGGACTTTGCATAAATCACCGACTTTCACTGATTGCCTCGAATGCAGCATAGAATTTCTTCCAATACTTTTGATTAATCATACTTCCGAACTTCCGAGCTGCAAATGCTTCATACACCTTGCTCATCGAAACATCTGGATACTTTACCTCTGCACCTGCATTCGTTAAATCGTCCGTCAGATCTTCAAACCAATGGAATTCTATGAGCTTCTTGTTTCTTTCGAATATTTCTCTATTGCCCGGTTTGCTTAAGCATAATTCCTTAAGGTCTGCGTCGTTCATGAACTTTGTTGCCGTTTTATCTCCAACACCTTTAATCCCGGGGATGTTATCTGCTCCATCTCCGCGGAGTGATTTCCACTCAAGGTAATTGTGGGGAGGCCGATCGACATATTTCTTTTTCATCGGATTATAAAGCTTGAACCTGTTGTTGTCTAGACAGTCATATAGCTGAATAAAGTCCGAGTCATTCGAAACAACAATTACATCATGGCCTTCTTGCACATAGTGCTTTGCTAGATTGGCGATCACATCATCGCACTCGTAGTCCGGGTGTCTGATCTGGATGATCGGTAGATTACCTAAAATCTCCCTGATATCATTTGCTTGTCGCCAAAAGTCATCTGACCCTGTCGGTCTTTGAGCTTTGTACTCTGCCAAGAGTTCCGAGCGATGCTTCGGTCGACCTTCAAGCACAAAATATGCTTTTTCCGGTTGAAACTTTTCAACCAGGGGTTTAAGACTGCGGAAGAAGCTAAAGACTATGGCATCTTCTCCTTTCATAAAGCCACTACGAGCTCTGTGGACAAGGTTCATGCCGTCAAAAAGTATTATTTTCATTTTATCTCCTGTTTTTATTTTATTTTTTCTAAAGTAACCTGGCTTTCAAACATCACCACCAAATCTGATCCAAATACCCATAACGTCCGGCCATGGCTTTGATCAAGGATTAAGAATTCCGTATAGTTCTCGCCCAATTTTGGTGTGAAATTTCTGGTCTCTAAAACAAGACCGGCCGGCGTGCACCCCCATTCGTCAGACCATGTATCCGCCCAACCTACAAAGTCACCGACCTGCACGGATATCCTCACGTTTGTAACCAACATTCCATCGTCTGGGTATATAGGGCATGGCTTCTAAAACCTCGAGAGCTTGGTTGAAATTAATTGTCTCGAAATAAACTCGCCGCGGTGCATGTTCTTTGGCCCACTTAAGGTTCTCGAGTCTTCTAGGAAGATCTTTTAATACCTCACGATGATAACATACATATGATTGGTATTGTTCCGAGCCATATGAGGACTTTTCATGGCAGCCATGCGGGCATGCCCACCCCATGTGTTCTGCCCTTGCCCTATCATATTCCTGCCGTATTTGTCGATTAATCTCGGCGGCCTGCATTTGGTATCGATAGCTAGCTTCATCGTCTGCATCATCAAATCTATCGATGCCTCGAGATGAATAGTACCTATCGTTATTTTCATTCAACTGCATTGAACGATTATCATCTGATGTATATTTTCCCATGTTATTTTCCTATGCTTTGAATAATTTTAAATTTAGTAAGCCCGTTATAATCAGAGTTAATACTCCTGTTGCCCCACTCAATCCTTAAAGGTGGATGTGATTGATCAGTCATTGAATGAAAATACATGCTTTTATTTCCGTTTGTATCGTCAAACATAATCATGCCATTTATTTTACCAATATTATAGAAGTCTTCTTCACATCCAAGCTTAAGTATTTTCAAGAATGGTCGTATTATACGATGAGCCTCGGAGATCGTCATCTTGTCGGATTCGACGGCCGAAGGGATATAGCTTAAGTCGATTTCAATTAAATCTCCGTCCTTAATAATATTAAGGTCTTGATATTTTCGCCACAACCTTAGTTCGTATAAACCGGTCTTGCGTTCCTCTCCGCGTTTTTTTTGTTCTGCCTCTATCCTCACCTTCTCCGCGGTGAGAATTCTTTTTGCAAACCGAGGATCGTTCATGAAAATAGAGTTGTCTCCACCAATAGACTGCACCGCAGCGGCGATGGTGGCGGTGGTGGCTTTATGCACAGTTTTAATTAGTTCAACATCATTTGTGTCTGTAATCTCTTGCCATAACCAGAGAGTGTCAACTGCGTCTGATGAAGCTTTAATTTGATTAATGTAGTCTTGAGCTTTTGTCATGTTTCCTCCTTTAGATTTTTGTTTGTTCTTACATTATAATGTAACTTATTTTTATAATCGTTTTAAAATTTCTTGGGGATTATAATCACTTATTTTTCCATTTCTTACCTAATTGCAGAATTTCAAGCTTCTTAGCAATACCATCATACTCAATAGGTCTTTGTTCCAAGTATTTAACTACCGAGGGAGCGTGTTTTTGATGAAAAGATCTGATCCTGGCCATGTCTCCAGTATCCATAAGTCTTTCGAAAGCCCAAACAAAAACGGTCTCTACACCATCGAAATCGGAAATCTTAAGATCAGATTTTTCAATTCCATCTATAATAGCCATTGCAGGATTATAAATTGGTTTTTCATTTTCATCTTTATATATAAGAAGACCCGCTATCTCTTTCCAATCATCACCGGTTAGATTTGCCACTGCCATAGGTTCGGGCCAATAATAAATCGACTCTATAAATAATTCTGCTGCCGAAAGCATTTTTTTTGTCATGGCGAGACTCCCGGGCTGACTATCTCAACTATGGATTCGGCTAAAGTTGAAATCCTTCCTGATTTGGCGTAATATAATGTTAAAATCTTTGTACTATTTTTAAGATTGTTTCCATTTTCAATTTTAAGAATAAGCCCTGGTCCATTGATTTCATTTTGTTGAATACACCACACTTGATGAAGATTACTTTTTGCTTTTCTTTTTACTAAATCACCTACTTTCATTTTGGCCCCACAATTGGTCCTTGGTGTGAGAACGTATTGTTCCGTTTCCCCACAAAACCTCGAG
>MDTB01224783.1_pt1 | contig 18862 bp, 20 predicted proteins | sample 811161 | NCBI WGS metagenome assembly MDTB01 (sample SAMN05326650, study PRJNA326480) | marine metagenome | isolation source: seawater | place: Mediterranean Sea | collected 2009
CCTGCTATTGGTTCCTTCTTAGGGCTTTGCTTTATATTTATTAGATCAAATTTTTTAAATGAGAGCGGCCTATGGTCACAAGACATTTATACAGAATACTTAATTTATGAAAATGTGTTTTCTGAGACATTAATTAATTTTTCAGAAAGATTATTACAAATTTTCAATTATTTTTATCTTGATAATGACTACAGTCAAAACTTCATTTATCAAGGAAGTTTTGATATTAATATTTTGCAAGCTTTTTTAATAATACTTTCAGTAATGGTGCTTGTTATTCTTGGATACAAATTTAGTCCCAATAAAAGTATTGCTTACTTATGCCTTGTGATCATTTCTGTCGTTTTTATTGAATACATCTTTACTGTAATACCAATGATACCTTCGAGACACTCATTAATTTTATTTATACCTATGTCCTACTTTATATCGGTATTAGCTATCGAGCTACTATCATATCTAAAAAATCAACTTGTCTTTAAAAGTTTCTTAATTGGTTTATTTGGAATGGCATTAATACTATTTTTTGATGACTTGAATAGACAAAATAAGTCGAATAAAAATGTAGATATTTATACTATAAACAGTTGTCTGAACGATAAAGTTGACCAAGTTATATTGGATCAATGCTATTTATATCCAACTATGTATAATTCTTTTAGGGAAGGGTATGACCCAATCTACTCATGTGGCTCAAGAGTAATTCAAAAAATCTCAGATGATTCAAAAAAAATCGCATTTATTTCCAATAAAATGTCAATGAAAGATGAAATGTATATTAAGCAATTTATTAACAAAGAAGATGTGCTAGTCTTGAACAATAACTATAAATGTGAAATTAAAAATATAGACATTAGTTTTTATTCAATAAAAAATGAAAATAAATAAAAATATTAGTGTAGTAACAGTAAATTTTAATAATTCTGTAGGCTTAAGAAAAACTCTTAATAGCATTCATCTATCAAATACAAAACCAAAAGAAATAATAATAATTGACTCAGAGTCTACTGATATGCCACATAAAGTTGTTGAAGATTTTGTTGAGATCCTTGATATAAAATTTGTAAGCGAAAAAGACAAAGGAATATATGATGGTATGAATAAGGGAGCAAAATTAGTCAAGACAAAATATGTTCATTACTTAAATTCTGGTGATGAAATATTCGGCGATGTATACAGTGATATAAATGAAGAATGCTTATTGCCCGTTAAGATCTTCGATGAAGATGAAAAATTTCTAGGATATGATTTCATAAAAGCATTTGGAACTGGTTACAATCATCAGGGAATAATATTTTCTTCTGACCATCCATTATATGATCTTTCCTATTCAATAGCTGCTGATAGAGATGTAATGTATAAACATTTTAAAAATGGGCTTTCTAAGCTTAAGATAAAATCATCAGGTGGCGTAAATTACTATCTTGGAGGAATTTCAACAAAAAAAATTACTCGTGGAAATATAGAGTTAATCAGAAGTTTGCTAAAAAATAGACCTCATAATTGGATTTTTACAATAATTTATCTTTTTTTAAAATTATTATCTTTTCGCCGTATTAGAAGATATATATATAAATTTGTAGTTAGAGTACAATAAATACCTTGTTATTATTTTTATCTTTTTTGTCAAAATGAGTTCAGACGGCATAAATACTATTACTTTAAATAAAAATTTATATAGAGGCTTACAGAAGCTTCCAGGAGTAAATATTGCTCAATATCTTAATTTAAATAACAATCTTTTTGTAGTTAATCCAAAAGTTGCTTCATCATCTGTAATATTTTCTATGGTCAAAGATTACATAAAAAATTACCACGTAAGTGCCAAAGAATTTTATGCTCACGTTTCATTTAGCAGCAAATTTAAGTTAAAAAAAATAAGTAAAAAAACATCTTTTAACTTTGCAATTACTCGTGATCCATTTTCTAGATTGTACAGCTGTTACAAGCAAAAAGTTCTTTTGGATGATGAGCCAAGGTTGACTAAAAATTATTTTTTTCTATATTACCCGCTGATAAAAAACAAACAAAATTTTAATGATTTTGTTCGAGCGGTATGCTTAATTCCTGATAGCCTTTCTGAAAAGCACTTTATGTCTCAATCAAGAATTTTAGGATATCCTAAAAATAGTTTTAATATTAATAGGTTATATGAAATCTCTGAATTATCTCAACTGGAAGACGATTTGCGTGATGAATACTCTTCAACTTTTAATCTAGAACGCCACAACACCACAAGTAAGAAAAGTCTTGATTTAAGTGAAATATATGACAGGAAACATCTGACCATGGTTTATGATAGATACTATGATGATATTGTAAATTTTGGTTATGAAAAGCTATATTTTGAATTAATGGATTCTATTTAATAGAAATAATTTAACCTAGTAAATGTCTAAACTTGAATATATTGCAATTTTCATTATTCTAGTCAACAAATTTAAATTATGAATATCTCTGATAACAAATACTGGATTTGGGGATTGATAGATCAAAATAATGAAAACATTATTTCTGCCATTAGGAGAGAAGTATTCAGGGAAATTTTTTCACCTAATTTTCCAACACATGTAACTTTGTCTGGCCCAATTAAACTGGAATATATAAAAATTAAGAGTATTTTGAATAACTTTGTAGATAATAGAAATAATATGTGTGTGCCATTACAAAACCTGGGAATCGGTTGGAATAATTCAAAGTTTAGATTTCTTTACATTAAAGTTGATCATGATAAGTTAATTAACTTCAAAAAATCTATCGATAATCTTTTCAAAAAAAATGATGCTAATTTCATGCCGCATATTAGTCTTGCGTATTCAGATGATTTTGATATTGATAGATCTAAATACAAATACAAGTTGGAAGAATTTGTAATAAAAGATTTATTTATAGAAAAAATTTGTATTGCTTCAGTTAATGAAAAAGAAAACTATTGGAATATTGTAAAAACATTTAGTCTTTCATAATTTCCATGATCAAACTTAATAAGTTAGAATTAATTTAAATCTGAGAAACAGAAGTTAATAAATTTGATCTTAAAATATAAAATTTATAATTCCTTTTTCACTATGTACCCAAATTACAAACATTTTATTTTCTATATTTAAAATCTTTCACTAAAGGTCACTTATATGTTGATGAAATCGTAATGTTATTAGAAAACTAAAGTTGTATAATGAAATGCATATAAGGTTAAATAAATTTTTATGAAGGCATTAGTAACAGGAGCGGCCGGCTTTATTGGAAGTAATTTGGTTGATAGATTATTGCTTTCTGGATTTGAAGTTGAAGGTATCGATAATTTTACAACTGGAAATAAGAGATTTCTGTCAAATGCATTAAATAGTAATAATTTTAATTTAACTCAAGGTGATCTTTTAGATTCTGAATTACTAAATAAGATAATGAAAGGTGTCGATGCTGTGTTTCATTTAGCAGCAAATGCTGATGTAAGATTTGGAACAGATGACCCAAGTAGGGACTTACAGCAAAATACTATTGCAACTTTTAATGTTTTAGAGTCAATGAGATCAAATAATGTTAAAAAAATTCTATTTTCTTCAACTGGATCAGTATATGGAGAATCTTCACAAATACCTACAAAAGAAGATGGACCATTTCCTACTCAAACCTCTCTATATGGCGCTTCAAAATTAGCGGGTGAGGGGCTTATTGCTGCATATTGCGAGGGCTTTGAATTTCAGTCTTGGATATTTAGATTTGTATCTATCTTAGGTGATAGATATTCACATGGCCATGTATATGATTTTTATAAAAACCTTAAAAATGATTCAAATAATTTGAAAGTACTAGGTAATGGACTTCAAAAAAAATCCTATTTACATGTTGAAGATTGTATTGATGCGATGTTGTTAGCATTCGAAGCATCAAGCAACAAGGTCAATCTATTTAATCTGGGGGTAAATGATTATTGTGAAGTTAACGATTCAATAGGTTGGATATGCTCTGAATTGGATTTGAATCCAAAGATCATTTATACAGGAGGGGACAGAGGTTGGATTGGTGATAATCCTTTTATTTATCTTGATACAGAAAAGATTACTAAGCTGGGTTGGGCGCCAAAATACTCTATTAAAGATGGTATTGTTAGCACTGTAAAATTTTTGCAAAATAATGAATGGGTTTTGAATGAGAGATAAATATGCTATTCATTTAATTTTTAATGAAAATACATAAATTATATAAGGGATCTAGATATGATTACTGCAAGAAGCCCTCTTAGAATAAGTCTTGGCGGAGGAGGAACAGACTTATCTTCATACTATTTAGAACATGAGGGTTTTTTACTTTCTGCAGCAATTGATAAATATGTTTATGTTAGTGTAATGAGACCATTTACCGAAGGAATAATCTTAAAATATTCAGAGCTTGAAAACATAAAAAAATTAAATGAAGTCAAACATCCTATTATTAGAGAGGCTTTATCACTATTAGAGTTTAAGACTCCACAGATTGAGATTACAACTCTGGCAGATATTCCTGCAGGTACTGGGCTTGGTTCATCAGGAAGTTTTACTACTTGTCTTTTGAAAGCATTATATACGCACAGAAAGAAGCACATCCATCAAGAACAACTTGCAAAATTAGCGTGCATGATCGAAATTGAAAAATTAGGTGAGCCAATTGGAAAACAAGATCAATATATTGCTGCATATGGAGGAATATCAACTTTTAATTTTAAAAAAGATGATTCTGTCTCATGTAAACCACTTGATATAAGTATGGATACTCTTCACTTGCTTGAAGAAAACTTACTTTTATTTTTTACAGGTTTTTCAAGAAGTGCAAGTGGAATTCTTAAAGATCAAAAAGAAAAATCAGAAAAAGAAAACAAAGACATGCTGGACAATTTACATTTTGTTAAAGAATTAGGTTTCAGAAGTAAAGAAGCTTTGGAGTCAGGTAATACCTCTAAATTTGGTGAGCTTATGCATGAACATTGGGAAAATAAAAAAAGACGTTCTGTTGGCATGTCAAATTCTAAAATAGATTCTTGGTATGAAACTGCAATTAAAAATGGAGCTATTGGTGGAAAGGTTGTTGGAGCAGGGGGCGGCGGTTTCCTAATGTTTTATGCTGATGATAGAGATAAACTAAGAAGAGAAATGAAATCTCAAGGGCTGGAAGAGGTTAGGTTTAAATTTGATTTTGAGGGAACTAAAATTATTTCGTCTTCATGAAACTTATACCATGCATTATTTTATGTGGAGGGGTTGGATCACGTCTATCAAAAATAGTTTCCGAAGTTCCAAAGTGTTTAGCTCCAATAAATGGCAAACCTTTCTTATTTTATAAATTAAAATATCTTGAAAGTATTGGAATATCTAAAGTTTTTTTATCCATTGGTTATCTTGGACATAAAGTAAAAAAGTTTGTAGAGTCGATAGACACGTCCATGAATATAATTATTGTTGATGAGGGTAGAAATTTACTTGGTACTGGTGGAGCAGCTAAAAAATCATATAAGATTATAAATGGTCCGGCATTTTTGACATACGGAGATACTTTTCTGGATGTTTCATATAAAGATGTTTATGAAAAATATCAACATACCAAAAATCCACTGATGACAATTTTTAAAAATAATAAAAAATATGATACTAGCAATGTTCTTTTAAAGGATGGAAAAATTTTATATAAAAAAGATAAACCTCACTGTGATTGTCAATATATTGATTATGGATTAAGTATCTTTTCGACAAAAGATTTTGAGAATACTGATGATGTTTTTGACTTAAGTGTTTTACAAGAATCTTTTTCTGTAAAGGAAAAGCTTGATCACTTTGAAGTAAAAAATAGATTTTATGAGATTGGGACTCCTCAAAGTCTTAAGGAAACAGAATTGTATTTAACTAATTATGAATTTAAATAAATATAAAAATATTTTCTTAGATAGAGATGGTGTTATAAATTCTATTGTTCAAAGAAATGATGTTATATCATCACCAAGAAGCATAAAGGAATTCAAGATAAGAGATGATTTTGTAATGTTTTCAAATAACTTAAAAGAAAAAGGGTTTTTATTTTTTGTATGCACAAATCAACCAGACATAAGTAGAAACCTTCTTGATTTAAATGAATTAAAAAAAATGCATGCTGTTATAGAAGGTTTTATAGATTTAACCGAGATAGTTTATTGTCCTCATGATGATTATGACAGTTGTTTATGCAGAAAACCCCTGCCCGGCATGATTAATAGCATGATTACTAAATATAATCTTAAAAGAGAGGAGTGTTTAATTATTGGTGATTCATATAAAGATATTTCGGCTGGCAATAATGCTCACATTGATACATGTTTGTTAGAAACCATATATAATAAGCACGTAAAATGTGCAAATAGAATACATAAATTAACAGATCTAAAAATACAATAAGTAATATGGAAAACTTTTCAGAAAAATTTCTTCAAGAAACATCTAAAATTGCAAGCATGCTTGATCCTATTATTCTTGAAAATATGGCAACAGAGTTATTTAATTTAAGAAATAGAAAAGGTAGGCTTTTTTTTATTGGATCTGGTGGAGGAGCAGGTCATTCTAGTCATGCAGTTTGTGATTTTAGAAAACTCGCTGAAATAGAATGTTATACACCAAGCGATAATGTATCAGAGCTGACTGCAAGAGTTAACGATGATGGTTGGGACACTGCTTATTCGAATTGGCTAAAAGTAAGCAAATTTAATTCTGATGATGCATTATTTGTATTTTCTGTAGGTGGCGGAAGTAAAGAAAAAAATATCAGTGTAAATCTGGTAAATTGTGTTAGCCTTGCAAACGATTTAGGTGCTTCAGTTATGGGTGTGGTAGGCAGAGACGGAGGATATACTAAAGAATCTAGTGAGTTAATAATGGTAATACCCACAATTGACGAATCTCTAGTCACACCTCATACAGAAGGCTGGCAAGCCGTTTTATGGCATTTATTAATATCGCATCCAAGTGTTGGCATAAACGAAACAAAATGGGAATCAACAAAATGAAAAATTTAAATGTAAAAATATATTCTGATGGTGCTAATGTTGAAAAAATGGTAAAAGATAATACTTCTGGAAATGTAGATGGTTTTACAACCAATCCTACTTTAATGGTAAAAGATGGAGTTAAAGATTATGTTGAATTTGCTAAGGATGCTTTAAGTAAAATTACAGATAAATCTATATCATTTGAAGTATTCTCAGATGAAATAGATGATATGTATGATCAAGCCTTGAAAATTAATGAACTTGGCAACAATGTATATGTAAAAATACCTGTTACAAATACTAAGCGAGAGTATACCTATAATTTAATTCAAAAACTTTCAACTCAGGGAGTTAAGTTGAATGTTACCGCATTATTTACTGAAGATCATATTAAGAATGTTTTTGATTCATTAAACAAAAGTACAGATGCTATTATTTCTATTTTTGCTGGAAGGATTGCCAATGCTGGAATCGACCCAGAACCAATAATGAAATATGCGGTCAATCTTACAAAAGATTATCCAAATATTGAGATACTATGGGCAAGCACAAGAGAGGTTTTTAATGTTATTCAAGCAGAAAGATGTGGTTGCGATATTATCACAATGACACCATCTTTAATTAAAGCTATGGATGACATTGGAAAGGATCTCGACGAATATTCTCTTGACACAGTCAAAATGTTTTATAAAGATGCAACTGAAGCTGGTTTTACCTTTTAGATTGGCTAAATGGATTCTGTCAATGTAAGCATTGTTATCACTACATATAGAGAGAATGATCACATTAAAAGACTTCTTTCTGAAATCTCAAATTTAAAAGAATCTAATGTTTCATATGAAATAATTTTTTTAGATGCTTCAGATTTTAAAAAAGATGAAGCAATAAAACTTCTCAAAGACAAGAGTAAATTTTTAACTTTCATTTCTATTCCTGGCCTATCAAGACCAAAATCATTAAATAAGATTTTTGATCTGGCAACTGGAGAATTAATAGTAAGACTCGATGCTAGATCATCTATTTATGATGATTATGTTGATAAAATTTATAAAGTTTATAAGAATACTTCTGCAGATGTTGTGGGCGGACCAATGAAACCTATAAGCGCTACAAATAGTCAAAAAGTTATAGCAAATTTAATGTCTCATCCATTATGTTTTGGCGGATCTAAATCAAGAGACTTTAAATATACTGGATATGTAGATTCTATATATTTAGGCGCATTTTCTAACTCTTTTCTAAGAAAAAATAAATTATATTTTGATTCGATTCATCCAGAAATATCTGAGGACAGCGATTTAAATTATCGAATTAATAAATGTGGTGGAAAAATATATCAAGATTCAAATATATTTGTTAATTATTATCCAAGAGAGAATCTTAAAGATTTTTTTAAGCTATGCTTTAATTATGGAATTAGTCGAGGATTATTTGTGATTAAACACAGAATTTTTATGTCTATAAGACAATTAATCCCACCAATTTTTTTTATACTAAGCATTATCCTTTTTATTGCGGGTTTTGATTTATCAGTATTACATAAGATACTATTTTACTTAGTATTGATTTATGTTACGTTGATTTTTATATTTTCATATAAGCTCGGAAACATAACAAAAATTGCAGACTATATGATTGGATTTTTAGGAGCCCATTTTTTTTGGACTATTGGACTTTTAGTATCTTCTAAAAGATATTATACCAATTTAAAAAATTATGAATAAAATTTATGTGATTGGCGGGAGCGGTTTTTTGGGAACATGCCTAATTAAAAAATTAGAAAAAAACTATGGTAATGACGTTTTTTGTGGAGATATAAATAAAAGCCAAACAGCAAAAAAAAATATCATAATTGATGTTGAAAAAGTGGAAACATTAGACCAATTGTTTGATGCCGACACTATTATAAATCTAGCAGCTGTTCATAGAGATGATATTGAACCGATAAGTAAATACGACGACGTTAATGTTCAAGGCGCTGTAAATATATGTAATGCTGCTAGTAAATATAATATTAAAAAAATTATATTTATAAGTTCTGTAGCTATTTACGGTTTTGCACCACCAAATACTGACGAAAATGGAGAACCAAATTTTTTTAATCATTACGGTAGGACAAAGTATTTAGCCGAACAAGTATTTAAAAGATGGCAAGCTGAAGATAAAGTAAATAGATCGCTTATCATAATAAGACCAACAGTAATTTTCGGTGAAGGAAATAGGGGAAATGTTTATAATTTACTAAGCCAAATATTTTCTAAGAAGTTTATAATGTTTGGCAATGGTAAAAATAAAAAATCCATGGCATATGTTCATAATGTAGCTGCTTTTATTGAACATTGTTTAGACTTAAAATCAAATATGGAGATATACAATTACATTGATAAACCAGATTTAGATATGAATACTTTAATTTCAAAAACAAGAGAGGTTCTTTTTAAAAAAGACAATGTAGGTATAAGGTTACCTGCTTCTTTTGGAATTTTAATAGGTTACATGGCAGATTTTTTTACAAGATTATCAGGCATCAAACTTCCAGTTAGTAGTATTCGGGTAAAAAAATTTATGGGCACAACTCAATTTGACTCATCAATCAAAAATACTGGATTTATTGCTCCCATAGAATTAGAAGATGCATTGGAAAGAACCCTTCGATATGAGTTTATTCAAGATAATTCTGACAAACAGATTTTTGAAACAGAGTAAATATCATTAACATGATAGAGTTTATAAATATAAATGAAGCAATTCCTTATAAAATATTTAAAGATTTATATGAAAAAGCAGTTCAAGAAAATCAAACAAATGTCGAGGCAATATCTATATCTTCGTATAATACTGAAAAAAAAGAAGTTGATTCAAGGTTTGTAAACATTAAGCATCTCAAAGATAATGAGTTTATTTTTTTTTCAAACTATAACTCTCCAAAGTCCATGGCATTTATGTTACATCCACAAATTACTGCATTATTCTATTGGTCGTCAATAGATGTTCAAATAAGAATGAAAGCTTATATAAAGAAAACTTCAAAATCATTTAATAACGAATATTTTAAAAACAGATCAAAGCATAAAAATGCATTAGCTATAAGCTCAAATCAATCACAATTAATTCCAACTTATGATGATGTAGTGATTAAATATAATCATATTTTAGAAACAGAGAACTTATTAGAATGTCCGAATTATTGGGGAGGCTTTGCTTTTATCCCATACTATTTTGAGTTTTGGAAAGGGCATGAATCAAGAATAAATAAACGAGATGTATACCAATTTAATGACAATACTTGGGATCATGAAATAATTCAACCCTAATCAAATGGTAAAAAGATTTGCTTAAAATTCATCAATTAGTTTAAAATCATATCTCGTATTATGAATCATGTTAAAGAATACCTTAAATATCATTTTGTTATGTAAATAATGCATATCTTTTACGGCAGGTAAGTCTCATAGCTCCATTAAAAAAAAATATTACACCTATCAATGAAAAAATCAGAGCTACTGAGGTTATGCTCATTGATCAAAATGGCGACAAGCAAGGCTTAGTTTCAATCGATGCAGCCTTAAATTCTGCACAAGCTGCATCTTTAGATCTGGTTCAAGTCTCATCAGATGATTCTAGTCCAATAGTATGTAAATTATTAGATTATGGGAAACATGTATTTGAAAAAAAGAAAAGGAATTTTTCCTCCAAAGCTAAAGTTAAAAGGAATACTGTAAAAGAAATAAAGTTTAGACCTTCTACAGATGTAGGTGATTACAACATCAAATTAAAAAAGATTAAAAGCTTTATTCTTGACGGAGATAAGACTAAAATAAGCGTCCGGTTTAGAGGAAGAGAAATACTTAACAGTAATATGGGACTTAATTTACTTAATAAAATAAGTCTAGAGCTCAAAGAAATTGCTCAAGTTGACCAAGAACCCTCTCTTGAAGGTAGACAGTTATTAATGGTTCTTTCACCTTTAAAGAGAAATAATTAAAGTATATTATGAGTTATAAGTTAAAAACACATTCAGGAGCTACAAAACGCTTCAAAAAGACAGGTAGTTCTGTTAAGAGTAAAAGTGCAAACAGAAATCATATTCTTACAAAGCAGTCTACAAAAAGAAAAAGACATAATAGAGGCCTTAACAAGTTAACTGGAACAGTACTAAAAATGGCATCGAAACTAATTAATAGGTAAATACTATGCCAAGAGTAACAAAATCTGTAACTGCAAAAGCGAAACACAAGAAAATTTTAAGCTCTACTAAAGGACATTATGGTGCTAGGAGTAGGCTTTACAAAACTGCAAAACAATCAAATATTAAATCTCTTCAATATGCGTTTAGGGATAGAAAAAATAGAAAAAGATCTTTTAGGTCCTTGTGGATTTCTAGAATAAATGCTGGATCAAGAGATTTAGGTATCCCCTATTCAAAACTGATGAATGCTCTTCATCAAAAAAATATACACTTAGATAGAAAAATATTATCTGATATCGCTATTAATGATAATTCAACTTTTAAAAAGGTTGTAGAAACTGCAACGAGCTAAATACTGGTCGAATGCCAGAATCCAAAGATACAACTTCCCCAAATTTATTAAGAGAATTTGGAACTGACCATCCCATCAACCATGTGAAGGATTCAATAATGAATCTATTGGTATCATTTGGTTTTAAAATAATAAATGGTCCAGAGATCGAATCAGAAAAATTTAACTTTGATATGTTAAATATTAAAGAATCACATCCTGCAAGACAGATGCATGATACTTTCTATGTAAATCAAAAATCACATGTTCTCAGAACTCATACTTCACCTGTTCAAATAAGAGGTATGCTTGAAACCAAGCCTCCATTAGCATTTATTTCAGGCGGAAAAGTTTACAGGAAAGATGATGATTCTACACATTTGCCAATGTTTCATCAGATAGAGGGTATATATGTGGATAACGATGTTAACTTTGCAAATCTTAAAGATCTTATCTACAAAATAATAAAGTCGATCTTTGGCAAAAACACTGAAATTAGATTTAGACCTTCTTATTTTCCTTTTACTGAGCCATCTGCAGAGGTAGATATTTTATCCACTGAGGGGAAATGGCTTGAAATTCTTGGTTGTGGAATTGTAAATCCTATCGTTCTTGAAAATTGTAATATTGATTCAAAAACACATAGCGGACTTGCCTTTGGGCTCGGAATAGAAAGAATTGCTATGCTCAAATATGAAGTCAGCGACATCAGAGATTTCTATAAATCGAACCTCGATTTTTTGAAACAGTTCAAATGAAAATATCTTATAAACATTTAGTTAGGGGCATTCCATCAAAGCCTTCTGTGGAGGACATTTCTTCTAAATTATATCAATTAGGACATGAGCATGAAGTTGATAAAGAAATATTTGATATGGAATTTACTCCAAATAGAGGAGATTGTCTTTCTATAAATGGATTATTAAGGGATTTAGGTGCTTTTTATGATATAAGTTTATTTGATGAAAGATATGACAAAAAAATAAAAATTTTTGATTTTGATTTTACAAACAATGCTTATGAAGATTGTCCAACTATATCTTTTCTAAAAATTGATTTAGTAAGTCCTGAAATTGATCTCTATACAAATGAATTAAAAGATTACTTCCATGATCTAGATCATAACAAGAATAATTTTTTTACTGATATTTCTAACTATATTTCTTATGAAACTGGTCAGCCAACTCATTGTTATGATGCATCTAAGATTAAAGGGCCTCTATCACTTGATTATGTTAATGGAAGTTATGCTTTTGAAACTCTTTTAGATAAAAATATTAATTTAAATGGTAAGAATCTTGTTTTTAAATGTGGTCATGAAATCATTAACTTAGCTGGTATTATTGGTGGAAAGAATACATCTTGCTCAAAAGAAACCTCTTCTGTGATTGTCGAATGTGCTTATTTTAAGCCTGAGGCAATCATAGGAAAGTCTACTAAATATGACATTAATTCAGAAGCAGCTCATAAATTCGAGAGAAATACTGATCGAAATTGTCATGAAACGGTTTTAAGAAGATTCTTAAAAATAGTATTAAAACATTCTAAAGTAAAAAATATTCAGCTTTATATAAATAACAATCAAGAGTTTCAGTGGAGATTTATTCCTTTTAATGTAAATTTAATTAATAAGATAATTGGAATAAATATTTCAAGTGAAGAATATTCAAATTATCTTTCAAGACTGGGATTTATCATAAAAGATAACGAAATCCAGGTTCCATCTTATAGAAATGATATAAATACTCAAAATGATTTAGCTGAAGAAGTTGCTAGGATCATAGGATATGACAATATACCATCCATTGAATTAAATATTGTTTCTGCTAAAAAAGAACATAGTCTTGACAAAGAATATAAAATTAAAAGGCTTTTAATTGATAATGGCTTCAATGAGGTTATCAATAATCCATTTACAAAAGATAGCACAGAAGATGCAATTGAAATCGATAATCCACTGGATTCAAATAAAAAATTCTTGAGGACAAATTTAAAATACTCTTTGATTGAAAATCTTTTATACAACGAAAGAAGGCAAAAAGATTCAATTAAGTTGTTTGAATTATCTGATGTTTACTCAAATGATGATGTGTTAAACAAAAAAAGGGTTCTTGGGATAATTGTAAGTGGAAGAGTTGGAAAAAATTATATTGATTTTTCAAAAAAACTAGATGAGAAATATCTCTTATCGGTATTAAGTAATTTTGTATCAAAAGATAAAATAAATTTTGATAATATACCTCGAGCTTCAATCAATTCTAAGTTAAAAACTCAGGTGACATTTTTAGAGATAGAAATAAGTAATTTTAATTCCAATGTTGAGAGTTATAAAGAGCTTTCTTCACCGCCTAAAACTTTCAATAAATATCTTCCAGTCTCAGAATTTCCTTCATCATCGAGAGACCTATCATTTTCAATAAAAGATTTCTCTAAATCAAAGACTCTAGAAAGTTTCATTCTTAATTACAAAAATCCAATATTAAAAGATTGTTATGTTTTTGATTATTACAAAAATGATAAGTCCAATGTAATTAAAGTAGGGTATAGATTTATGTTCCAATCTTTAACAAAAACTATAACGGATGAAGAAATTGACAACTTGATTGGTGATATAATAAAACAATGTTTAAAAATAGATTCTGTTTCTTTACCAGGCTATAGAAATTGACTACTAAATTCCACATTTCCAAGAAAATAGCTAAGCTTGGTATTTCTTTAAATGACAGTAAGCTCTTTTTGGATAGATTTTTATTTTTAATAAAAAAAGAATCCAAATCAAAAAAAGTTAAGTTAAGTGGTTTTGGAACATTTTATAATCATACTACTCCAAAAAGAATTGGTAGAAACCCAAAAACATTAGAATCGTATATAATTAAACCAGCTAAAAAGCTTAATTTTAAAGCATCAATTAAAACAAAAGAGACACTAAATTGATTAAAATAAATACCTTAAAGACATTCATTCTTGTATTCCTGTCTACATCTTTATTATCACAGGAACAAGAACTAGATAATGAATTTTTAGAAAGTTTACCTGAAGATGTCAAAGCTGATGTTCTTGAAAGAATAGAATCAAAGGAAGAGCTGGAAAAACCAGTATATAGAAGGGCATCGACTGCAATAGATAAAGATAAGGAAGAGTTCAGTCGTTTTGAAGATGGAACTAAGTTATTTGGATCAGATTTTTTTGATACTATTCAAACCTCATTTATGCCAATTAATGAGCCAAATCTCGACTCTTCATATGTGCTCGATTTTGGTGATGTTTTAGAAATTCAGCTGATAGGTCAGAATGATTCAATATCTTCATATACAGTTTCAAGAGATGGCTCTATAAATTTGCCAGATATTGGGAAAGTTTCTCTTTCTGGACTTTCATTAGATGACGCAAGCTCACTTATTAAAGCAAAGGTAAGTAATGCCTTCATAGGAACAGAGGCTTATATTTCATTAAAAAATGTCAGAGATATAAGTATATTGATTGCAGGTAATGCATTTAATCCAGGCATATATACACTTAATGGTAACTCTAACATTTTGCATGCATTAAGCATGGCAGGTGGGTTAAGCGATATTGGTAGTTATAGAAAAATAGACCATATTCGAAATGGAAACATAGTTCAAAGTCTGGATTTATATGATGTTCTTATTAATGGAAATTATAAACAATCTTCTGGATTAAGATCTGGCGATAGCATTGTTGTGAACTCTGTTGGAGCTACTGTCTCAGTAGAATCGGGTTTTACAAGAAAGGCTATATTTGAGTTAAAAAATAATGAAACATTTCAAGATATTTTTCAATATGCTGCTGGATTTAGTAAAAACAGTGACTTAGATAACATTATTGTAAAAAGAATCGATAAAGGTAAAAGTGATGTAATAAATTTAACATTAGAAGAATTAAGAAAGTTTAAATTTAAAGACAGTGACGCAATTTTTATCAGAGAGTATAAGATTAATACTATTAATATGATCGGAGCAGTCATTAATCCTGGAACATATAAGTTTGCTGAGGGCACAACTTTAAGCGAAGCAATTATTACTGCCGGTGGTTACAGTGACTCTGCTTATCCGTTTGGCGGATATTTAGAAAATAAAGATGCATTACGAATCAACAATGAGTCAAAGGAAAGACTATATGATTCTTTCATAGATAATTTGGTATCCAATGCTTCCGTTGGTGGTGGTGAAAGTTCAAATATTGGATTGCTTTTAGACCAGATAAAAAATGCAAAAAGTACTGGAAGACTTATTGCTGAGTTTGATCTTGACTTGATAGCTAATGATAGTTCACTAGATACTTTAATTTCTGATGGAGATATAATAATTATTCCAAATATTACTCAGCAAGTTTTCATCCAAGGAAAGGTTAGTAATCCAGGCGCAATTAGATATTCCCCAGGTAAGGATTTAAATTATTATATTAAAAAAGCTGGAGGTACTTTGGATTCCTCTGACTTAGATAATATTTTTGTTGTCTATCCAAACGGTGAAACTATTAATTTATCAAACAATGCAAGGTTAACATCCATATTTTCTGATAATGAAAATCTCTTACTTTATCCTGGATCTATAATTTATATTCCACAGTCAACAGATTTTACAACTTCTTTACAAGCGGCTTCTATTTGGGCTCCAATAATTAGTAGCGTTGCATTAAGCCTTACATCCCTCTCAGTCTTGAATAATAATTAGATTTTAAAATGAGATTTTTTTTTTATTATTTTTTGCTTTCAACTTATCAGCTGATTACAAAGATTATTTTTTCTTAAATTCTACTTCAGGTTATTCCTCAACATTCAATTCATTTGGGCAAATTGGACTAATACAAACCCCATCCGCACTATCGAAGCCTGAGGGCACAGTTTCATTAATTTTGAATAGGAACGACATATGGAAATACGGAACATTATCAGTATCTCCTTTTGACTGGTTGGAGGCCAGTTATTTTTACTATAGGCCTTCTGATTTGGTATGGGGAGATAAAAGAGGGCTTTATTTGGATAAAGGATTTAATGTTAAGTTCACATATAGAACTAAAGATTCCATTATTCCAAATTTAGCAATAGGCTTAGATGATTTTTCTGGCACAGGACTTTTTACAAAAGAATATATTGTTATGTCAAAAGGTTTTAGCAATTCAGTAGTTTCTTTAGGGCTAGGATGGGGAAAGTTTACTGGCCAAAATTCCTTTGACAATCCTCTTTTGTTTATTTCAGAGGGTTTTAAAGTAAGGCCATCTAGATCAGATAATATTAATTTAGGTGGAGCGCCTTCATATGATTTATGGTTTAGAGGTAATGCTTCAGTATTCGGGGGAATTGAGTATTTGATACCAAATTCCAAGGGCTTGAAATTGAAGATTGAATTAGATCCTTTTGATTATACAGATATGTCGTCAGTCTCGAGTCTTAGACCTATCAATAAAATAAGAAAAAAAGATAGTAATGTGAATTTTGGTTTTAGTTTTCCTTGGAATGATTATCTTAATTTTGATATATCTTATATCAAAGGAAACACGTTAAATTTAAGTTTTTCATATGGCTTAACATTTAATAGTAATAACAAAGGTAAAAAGGCAAAATTTAATCCTGAATTAACAAAATCAACCAAAACTGGAAATAAAAAAAGAGATTTTTATGAAGACCTTTTAGTTAACCTCAATAGAAATAGATTATTACTCCAGACATCTGATCTTGATCAAGGTAATTTAGACATATCTATTTCTACTTCTGAGCATAGAAATGCTATTAGGTCATCATCTTATGCATCTTCTATTGCTAACGATATCGCTAAACAGCATGATATAGACTTAAAAACCATTAACATTAGTCACATTAATGCAGGGCTTGAAATTAATGAGATATCGTATATTGCTAAGTATTATGATGATAAAAATACTCCAATTGAGTTAACAATTAGAAATACTGCCTTAGACTCTGGAGATCCTAATGGATATGTGCAAGATGAATTCCAGCCCAACGTAAAATTTCCAGTATTTTTCTCATCATTGAGTCCTTCAATACGTTCATATGTAGGAAACCCTGCAAAATTTTATTTTGGAGGTATTGATCTTAATCTAAATAGCGAAGTTCAATTTAGTAGAAATCTTATTTTAACCTCAGAATTTTCCTATCCGATGCTTAATAATTTTTCGGATGTTTCATATAATCCAGATTCTTTGATGCGGCATGTAAGAACTGACATAGTGAAATATCTTAAAGAAGATGATATTCATATCAATAGAATGCAGTTAGATTATATATGGTCTCCATATAAAGAAATTTACTCTAAGATAGCTGCAGGAATTTTTGAACAGATGTATGGCGGCTTTGGAGGAGAGATTTTATATATTCCTTTTGATAAAAACTATTATGTGGGCCTTGAAATGTTTTATGTTAAACAAAGATCTTTTGATAAGAGACTTAATTTTCAAAAATATGAAACAACCACGGGACATATTAATTTTGGTTATCGTTTTGCTAAAGGTGTTGAATCAAGATTGAGCTATGGAAGATACTTAGCAAAAGACGATGGATTTACTCTAGAACTCTCAAGAACAACTTTGGCTGGTTTTAAAGCAGGGATTTATTTCACTAGGACAGATGTACCAGCCGAAATTTTTGGTGAAGGCAGTTTTGACAAAGGATTTTATTTCCAGATACCTCTTGATTTGATATCAAATATGTACTCTGGCGAATACTCAACTTTTAAAATATCTCCTCTAACAAGAGACGGAGGGGCAAAATTGATTCATGACAAAGAATTAAAAGGACTTTTATATAATTCTACTAAATATGAAATTGATAGACAGTGGAGCGGATTTTTAGATTGAGATAATTGCTTTTAAATTACTCAAAAAAGCGGTTTTTTTAAACCGCTTTTTTATATGTAGTTATTAAGTACCTGTACTTGTGCTAGTTCCAGTAGTCGTGCTGGTACTTGTGCTAGTGCTTGTACTTGTGCTTGTACTTGTGTCAGTGCTTGTGCTTGTGTCAGTACTTGTACTTGTGTCAGTACTTGTACTTGTGTCAGTGCTTGTGCTTGTGTCAGTACTTGTACTTGTGTCAGTGCTTGTGCTTGTTCCAGTGCTTGTGCTTGTTCCAGTGCTTGTGCTTGTGTCAGTACTTGTGGCAGTACTTGTACTAGGCGCTGGCGTCGGAGCCGGTGTAGGCGCAGGTGTTGGCGCTGGAGTCGGAGCTGGTGTAGGCGCAGGTGTTGGCGCAGGTGTTGGCGCTGGAGTCGGAGCCGGTGTAGGCGCAGGTGTTGGCGCTGGAGTCGGAGCCGGTGTAGGCGCAGGTGTTGGCGCAGGTGTTGGCGCTGGAGTCGGAGCCGGTGTAGGCGCTGGTGTCGGAGCC
>MDTB01003869.1_pt1 | contig 18861 bp, 16 predicted proteins | sample 811161 | NCBI WGS metagenome assembly MDTB01 (sample SAMN05326650, study PRJNA326480) | marine metagenome | isolation source: seawater | place: Mediterranean Sea | collected 2009
CGCTGCTTCGAAGCTGTCTGCAATGACGACTTCTGGGCCCACACCGACAATGACTAATTGCAGTTCAGGGACCGCAGTGGTTCCGGTGGCTTCTATATAGAGCGGTCGAACATATAGCAGTGAGTTCTCAACCGGAATCAACAACAGGTTGCCTGGCACCACAGTCGATCCGTTCTGGTTCAAAAGTGTTACTCGTTCTGAGATCTCTTCTTCTGTCTGAATATTCGAATTAAACAGAGCTGGTCCATCCACCGGAGTTGAAGCACGAATCTCGTAAACTTCTATCTCGCCATACCGTTCCGGGTCATTGTGGACGACCATGAACCCTTCCAGGTTCTTACGTGAGTCATCATCCGAGAATGGAACGAAAGGCCTGAAGATAACGAATGATTCATCATCATCTCCTGGTAGCCGCATCAATAAATACTGCGGGGCGATCCGTACCTCCGCACTACTGATGATGTTGCCCGATGCATCTATAACTGATTCAACGGCTGTTTGTCCGATCGAATTTCCTGGGTCTTGCGCAACACTCCAAGCCCCTGCCGCATCATAGAACTCCGATGCTTCAGTGATCCGATAACGCCCCCACATATCAGTTTGCATTCGGAACAGATCTTCTGGGTACCGAAAGTGTTCTACAAGTTCATTTGGAGGTGGTTCGTCAGTAAACAAATTAGGGAATTGTTTGCGATAGGACTGCGCAATGGGGTCTTCCTCATCGATGATGTAGAAGTTGGGGGTTCCGTCATAAGCGTCTATAACCACTTTTACTGAATTTCGAACATAATTTGCTTCGGTGCGCAGGTCACCTGACCTGACAGCGCGAGGATTAACTCGTTGCGCATATGGAAACATCTCGGTAGAGGTATATGCGTCGAGAATCCACATCACTTTGCCATCAATAATCGCTGGATATGGGTCTCGGTCGAACTTCAAGAATGGAGCAAGTGTTTTCGCTCGATCAACTACATCTCTCTTGTAGAGGATGCGGCTTTCGGAACCAAGTTCACCAGAGACAACTAAGTTTGGCTCTGCAAATTTTAGAGCAAAAGCAAGTTTTCTCGGAAGTGAATCAATATCTACTCCGTCAGCTCCGTTGTAGCGAGTTACTTCAGTTTTGTCATCATTGTCTTGGAAGTCGACCTCGTCACGAGCTGCACCAACGATGGCGTATCCATCCAGGCCCTCACCTATATAGAGGCCTGGCATATCAACATCTAAAGACTCAGCACCCGGATTTGCAGTTACCGGTATGTCAGCGAGGGCGTAGTCGGGCCGACCATTCGCATCGATAGCGTTCGCAGGCGCTGCGGCAATCCCATATCCGTGGGTAAAAGCTATATGTTCAGATTCCCATGAGTTGTTGGGTAAGTCCGTTTGTTTCAACTCTCTTGCGGCTAAAACAACCTGGGTTGTTCGTCCATCGATTTCGTATCGATCGACATCTATGTCGCGAAAGTCATAAAAGCTCTTAATACCCTGAGTTTGTTGGAAGGTATCTCGCATGACCGCCGGGTCTAAGAGCCGCACGTTACGAACGGTTGCAAGATTCTCTTCTATTTCACTTGCGGTGAGAGTGGGTACGTAATCGAAGTTGCGGGGCATCACCTTGTCGAGACCCATAGCTATGCGGGTCATCTCGATATTACGTTCGATGTAAGGCGCTTCTTTTGTTGATTCTGATGGCTCCACTTGAAAGCGTTGGACCAATGCGGGGTAGATCGTGCCAGCGAGGCTGGCGACCAATGCCCAAAGGCCAACGGCGATAATGGGGTAAGTAAACCCTCGACGCCATATGTTAAAGATAAGCAACCCGAAGCAAAAGACGCTAACGATCATGAGTAGCTGAAGCGCCGGCAATTGTGCTTTTACGTCGGTGTAGGTAGCTCCTGTGACAAAGCCTCGTTCCGAAAGCGTTAGTTCATACCGGTCCAAGTAGTAACCAGCCCCTTTTACCAACGCCAGCAGCCCAAGAAGAAGCGACAAGTGCGCTTTCACTTGTGGGGTAACTCGAGATCCGGCTTGACCTTGCAGACGAATACCGCCGTTGAGGTAATGCTGGATAGTTGTGACGACAAAAATCACAATTATCGCGGCAAACGCCCAACTGACGACGAATGTCAAGAACGGAAGCTGGAAAACGTAAAAGCCGACGTCAATACCGAACTGTTGGTCAACGATTCCAAAATCGACTCGGTTGGTAAAGAACAACCAACTTTGCCACTGAGAAGAGACTCCTGCGCCAACGAGGAGGGCGAACAAGAGTGAGATAGAACTCCTAATGAGGACAGTTCGGGAGGAAGTAAATTGTTGCCATCTCCGAGAAAGTTCGTCTTCTGGCCCAGGTGGTCGGACCTTTGGCGCAAGACGATCTGCTATGTACAAGTTCATCCAGAGCAATACGAAAAATGTTGCAGTAAACAAAAGACCAAGGCCGATCTTTGCCCAAAGCACCGAAGTCCATACCGATGACAACGAAAGGCTGTCGAACCATAGATATTCGGTCCAGAAGCCGGCAAGGCCTCTGATCGAGGTGAAGAACAGAAAAATGGCTAGGCCTCCGAAGCCGAGTAGCACTCGCCCTCGGCTGGTTCGGCGTCGGCGTGATTTCATTTGCTCAGGAGGTTGCATATACCTGGAATCTTACTGGCGTTCGGGCACGACCAGGCTTCGACATCCGGGACCGACTGGCGGAAGCAGATGGCCTGATGGGAACTCTTCACCTTTTGCGCGGCCTGAGGCTAATCCATTGGTGTGGCAAGCGTCGCCGCAGCAACCATCGGCCGGTAGTTCCCAAGTTATTTGGGCATCCTGTGGGATCGCCACATACAGCCCTAGGGCAAAGGCTTCCGCAATGGCGTCGGTGGCAATCAGGTCCACCGCAGATTTTTTCCACGCCCGGTATACAGCTCGAAGTCGAACCTCGAGAGCAACATCATCATCTAAATGGGCCTCAAGTCGATCACGTAACCAATCCCCCATGGTTTTAGCAACTTTGCTCGGTATACCGTCAACATTGATTTGTATTCCACCCGCCCCAAATTTTGCTGCAGCAGCCACGAAAGGGGTGAAACCTTCGACCAGCTCATCATCCATTGTTTTGGGGACCAAGCGTGACATCTCGTAGGTATTTGGTGAAGAAGCTCTTAGCTCCGGCAGAAGGCTCTCAAGTCGGATTGCAAGGTTTCTTTTCAGTTGTCCGACGGCGGAGCGGGAAAGCTCGGTCACTGTGCTTCGAAGGCGGTCATGATGATCAAGGATTGTTTCTGCTTCGCCATGTAGCGAGTCATAAGGAGATGGCGCAGAGATGGGGATTTCACCCGTGCGGATGAGGACTTCTTTCGCCCATTCGACATCATCAAGTTGAGGTGGGCCGAGGCGAGCGAACAGTTCGTCGATGACGGCCCTTCTCGGAGCGGGAGCGGCGCTGGGGAACGGCACAATCTCGTGTGCTCCCGTTCGATCATCTCCTCCATATAGGTCCGTGGAGGTTTCAGGATCGAATTCGTCCAAAGAGTCTTGGCGTTGAATAGTGAGGCGGTGGGATTGCAAGTCGATAACCGTCCCCGGACCTACTGAAGTTGTCGGCGGGTCTTGATCCTCTTCGGTCGATTGGGGTGAACTGGCAACTGCTTTCTGGGCTGCTCGCTCCTCAGCAAGTTCCCTTTTCAGTCGATGTAATTCGCTTCCAACATCTCCTAGGAAGGATCTGACCTCTTCGATGGAGTAGCCGCGAAAAACGTGAGCGAATTCAGCGTGCGCTACCGCATCTGGATCAATTCCAAACGCCCCTTCGGCGTACTGAACCATGCTGTTCGAGAGTACCGATCGATCTAAGCTGTGCGCGGATGGTCGGTCGGAGCCCAATTTTTTTACTGACCAACAAACTCGATTCCCGTTAGGTCTCCACCTATAGAGCGAAGTTCGGATAATGCCTGGTCGAGTGTCTCGACACCAATAACTTCAATCATGTCGCCGAGCACGGCTTTTGCCTCATCCACCTGCGCGGCGGGGACGAAAAATATATCTGCCCCATTTCGCATCACAGCATGGCTTTTCTGCTCAACACCACCAACTGCACCAATATTTCCCAATGGGTCGACGGTACCGGTCGCTACTACTGTCAAACCTCCAAGGAGCTCTCCGGGAAGCATTCGCTCCAACAGGGCCAAAGTCAGGCTGAGCCCAGCCGAAGGTCCTCCTACGCGTTCAACTTGGAAATCAATGGTGAAAGGTAATTCGTCCATTTCGACATAGGTGCTGATTGAAACTCCTAGAAATGCATTTCCATTTCGCTCTGAAAGTGTCACTGTTTCTTCGCGAGTCGTTCCGTCTATCTGAAGAACGGAAAACGAAAAACTGTCGCCTGGTGATTTGTTGCGCACCAGTTCGCCTAAATCACGCGACGTCTTTATTTCAGTGTTTTCTGCCTGGATAATGACATCACCGCGATCTACGGTTCGAAAAGCTGGAGTGTCTGGGACTATCTGTATTACTAGCGCTCCTGCTTCTGAGATCACGTCGTAGCCGATTCGTTCTAGGGCTACCCGGGCAGCGATATCGAGGCTTCGTGCCATTTGTTCCTGGCCAAGGGTGCGGTTTTGTTCAACGGTCCTGTCGCCTAAAATTTCGTGTCGCTCTGAAATTTTTATTGAGTCGTCGAGCCAGCCTCCAACCAGTTCAAGTATCGAAGGTTGAAGATTAGATTTCACGGTGACCATCTCAATTTGGCCTTCAGCGTTGAAGCTGTTTGCGGGATCTACTTGCAACATCGGACCGATTTCTCTCGTTGCTCCAGGGCTTGTCAAAACTTTCGATGTAACAGAGATGCGGTCAAGCGCTATAACTATTAGCAACCCTGCAGTCAAAACGGCTGCAATGACCACAGCCCAAACAGGAGCTCGACGGTTAATCAATGCTGGGTCCCGCAGAGGAGAACTATTCTCATTGATGGTCGACTCGGACATTGGTTATAAGCGTGCCACGATGTACCCGTGTAACGGCACGCGGCTTGGATGAATTTAATGAACGATATGCAACCTGACCCAAAATTGACGGCACCTGTGGAGGCAGTCCCGCTCTCAGATTCGTTACCCGAAAGTTTCGTTGATCTTGATCAGGCCTTAGCTTCGCCACGCTCGTCTAATTTGAATGATCCGCGCCGGATTTTGCCTTCTCAGGAATATAAACCGGCCTCTGTATGGAAAAAGTTTGTCGCCCTTTTAGGCCTGGGTGCCTTCTCTATTTTAGGCGGTTTAGTAATTACGTTGATTGTTGGACTCTTAGCAATCGCAGCAGCGTTGATTTTGCAGACAGCGATTAGTTGAGCAAGAACAATCTGGGGTTGTAGCGCTGAGATGCTGCAGTAGCTGATCATCTCGGGGATGAAGATAAATCTTAAGCCTTTGTGAGTGCGGCTGATGTTGCTATTCGATGCGCAGCCCTAGGAGCTTTCGAAGCTGGGTCCGTGAGGGTCGAAAAGCAGTTTGGATTGTCCTTTAGCGGTTATCGGTGACAGAACGCAGATCCGGCGGCTCGCTTTTCTGGCTCTTCTCATTTTGATGAGCCGTAAACACACGTAGCTCGTAGCACTGCGTTAACTCACCGAGAACAACAAATTCATGCTGCCACAGGACATCTTTTCGATGTCATATGGGACTTTCTAGTCAGCTATTTCAGTTGCAAGTGCCAACACGTTTTGGGAACGCAGTGTTTGCTCGAGCTTCCACCCTCGCTCGTCTGAGCCGTCGTCATCGTTTACTTTGACTCGAACATTCATGGTCCTCGGGAGCGGCGGTTCTTCGAGCGACATATCTATTTCTTCGGCTAAGCCAAACATTTGAATACGAGTGTGTGTTTGACCAGCGTCAAATAAAGATGCACGTCTTAGGTCACCACGTTGTACGGCTCTTTCCAAGAGTTGGTGTAGTCGTATTTGGGAGACATAGCCATCACGCGTTCTTGTGTCGGCCTTGGCATCTGGAGCATGGCGCAGCATCGCTGCTAAAAATGGTCGCATCCCGGTTGCTGAGTCAACATCCCAAGATGGGCCCGAGTCGATGTAGGAGAATTTGAGATCGCTTCGCTCAACTGCCGGGTCGGTTAAGCCGGCGAGACGGTAAACAATTCGGTTAGCTGGCAGTGAACTGATCAGTTTTTCTTGAAATTCTTCTGACACTTCGGCGAGAACGTGTTCGCAAGCAGCAGCTGATACCGCGGAGGTGAGGTCTTCTTCTATTCCAATGAGAGTGACGAATTCTGCCGCAGCAATCAAAGCTGCTTGAGGTGTGGACCTTCTAAGCCCCACGCCGAGTGGTGAGCCATCAGTGATAACGCACCATTTGGACAAGGGGGCGTTTTCGAAAAGCGCTAGGACCACAGCTTCGATTGGGGGGCTGTGGGTTAAAAACCTGGTATCGGATTCCCAGTCCAATGTTGATGTAGGTACTACACCAAGCACTTTGCCTTCAACAAGAAAAGGGTGAACGGCTCCAAGTGCGGTCTCATTTATAAATGCTAAGGAAAGGACCTTGTCTAGTAATTCGGGCGCAGACTCTTCCGCCAGTCCGGGGTTACCGCTGTGATCGATGACGTTTAGTTCGACGGCGTATCTCCCACCTATTCCTCCTAGCGCGTTGACGTCTGACCAATAAGCGGAAACTCCCGTCAACCGTGCTCGGTCTAGTGACGCGCCTTGCCCAGTCAAATTTGCGATAACTCCGAGCCTGATGATGTCTCCATCAAAGCCAACTGATCGTTCAACCGACAGCGGTTGTTGATCTTCGATATCGGAGAGATTCTCGCCTTGATCTGAACAGCTAAACGCTAATAAACACAAGACAATAAGAGACATCAGCCGATATTTCGGTGGCGTACTCAAAGCCACGCGACAGTTATCAACGGTTGCCATAAGTATTGAAGGTTGCCGAGAGTGATTCGAAATCATCAAGCGCACGACCTGCGCCCAGAACTACAGCTTCCATTGGCGTTCGCACAGTTCGTACGGGCACGCGGGCATCATTTTCTATTCGTTGAGCAAGCCCTTTTAACAAACCTCCGCCTCCAACTAGATGGACGCCGTGAACCAATAAATCCTGAGAGAGCTCTGGTGGTGCCTGGCTGAGACAATCAACAACCGAGTCGACTACTGCTTGCACCGGCTCATCGAGCGCCGAACGGACTTGATCGGGGGTCAATATGAATGTGCGCGGCAACCCAGTGGTGAGATCTCGTCCCTTTACTTCAGCATCAAATTCGTCGTCGACTGCCCACGCCGATCCTATTTGAACTTTAATTTCTTCAGCTGTTCGTTCGCCGATAGCGACACCATGAACACGTCTGGCGTGGCTCTGTAACGCTGAGTCGAAATCGAACGAGCCGACCCTTATAGCTTTCAGCGAAACGATCCCTCCCATCGAGACCATCGCAGTTTCTGCAGTTCCGCCACCCACGTCGATAACCATATTTCCTATCGGCTCGTGAATCGGCAAACCAGACCCAATCGCAGCAGCCATTGGTTGGTCAATGAGGCGAACGTCACTAGCTCCCGCTCGGCGCGCAGCATCGGTCACTGCCCGTCGTTCAACTGGGGTGATGACTGAAGGAACACATACCACGACCCGGGTCTTTCCGAACCGGCCGACACCAACCTGTTGAAGAATCAACCTGATCATCCGTTGTGTCGTATCGAAGTCGGTGATGGCACCTTTTCGTAATGGTCGGATAGCGACGATGTAGGACGGAGTTCTTCCGATCATTTGCCATGCTTCACGACCAACCGCCAATACGTCGCCGGTGCGTTCATTCATAGCTATTACTGACGGCTCGTTAAGAACGATGCCGCGTCCACGTTCGTACACCAACGTGTTAGCGGTGCCGAGGTCGATCGCTAGGTCACGTGCCAGCGGAATTCCCTCCCTCACCGGTTAAGGAGTCGTCGCCTGTTGGTCCAATCACTTGATCTTTATCGGGCGCTAACGCGTCGAGTCGTTTTTGAAATGCGTTAATACTCGAATCCCATGGTGTCCGTTTTCGACTTCCAATCATAAGAAACAGTGAACCAACAAGAGTGATGGCTACCGCTAAGCCGAGAAAAGCGATTGGCGTCACAATGATCTTTCTGGATTTTGTTCGGTCGACGGGACGTCTCGGATGTCTTGGGCTGCCAGGCCCCAATCTTCGCCGTCTCTCCAAACTTCTCTTTTCCAGATTGGAACGGTCGCTTTTAAGGTATCGATACCGAATCTGGCAGCTTCGAATGCTTCCGGACGGTGCGGTGATGACACAGCTACCACCACTGAGCTTTCACCGATTTCGAGGGGGCCAGTTCGATGGGCTATTACAACCTTCAAAATATCGGGCCATAGGTTACGCATTTCCTCAACTATGGCTTCCAAGCGCGGCTCGACATGTTCTTCATAAGCTTCGTATTCGAGCAATGAAACATCGTCTCTGCCTTCAGCGTGATCACGAGCTGTTCCGGAGAAAAGTACTATTGCGCCTCCTGATCGGTGGACGCACCAGTCATAGATTTCACCGATCTGCAACTCATCGGGGGTTAGTACAACCCAGGAATCATTACTTTGATGATGGGACACATTGCTTATGGTACGCCGACGAAGGGGCACCTCCCTATCGCTTGGCCAGGCCGCGGGTAAGAATAGTGATTCGCTATGTACGTTTTGGGGTGTGGGCATAACCAACGACCCTGGCCAAGATCCAGACGAAACAGCGGACGAGGGTCGTTCGGACAATTTCCGAGAGGTGTGGGCATTAGAGAATTCGATTGATTGGTCTCAAATTCCAGATGATCAAAATGCGACGACCGAGGATGCCCCTACCAGTAAATATGCGCTCCACCCCGACGATCGGATTTGGCGCCATCCCAGTGAGCTCCAGTATTTGTCTACCAATCCAGAGCGTCCTGCGGGGAAGCGAAAACTTTTTGGGGCGGGACTCATTGGAGCGGTCATCGGTGCTGTGGTGATGGCGCTCGCTGTCGGAGTTACCTTTGGGTCCTCACCGAAAGTCGTTGAACGAGTTATTGAGCGCGAAATTGCTACCGCTACCGTCTCGACTTCAGGAGAGGCAGGGACGGGGTTTGTTCCTGTGGCAGATGTCGCAGCGAAAGTAACTCCAAGTGTGGTGGGTGTCCAGGTGGTCCGATCCGGTCGTGTTGTCGGTTCAGGGTCTGGAGTTATTTTTCGAGATGACGGACATCTCATAACAAATTCTCACGTGGTAGAGAACGGTGATAACTACCGTCTGATTTTTGCTGATGGAACGGTTGTTGAGGCCATACTCGTCGGATCAGATCGACTCACTGATGTTGCGGTTCTGCGAGCTACAACTGATCAAGAATACAAATTTGTGCCAGCGACGTTGGGTATTTCGACGTCACTTCGTGCCGGTGAAACTGCTATCGCGATTGGGTCACCTTTAAGTTTGCGAGGTGGTCCCACCGTCACTGTCGGCGTAATTAGCGCCACGAACCGGAGACTGCAGTCACCTCAGGGAGATTGGCTATATGAGTTAGTACAAACTGATGCTCCGATATCCCCAGGATCATCAGGCGGGGCGTTGGTTGATGCTCGTGGAGCACTGGTAGGTATCACCACGGTTATTGCTGTTACTGATGTTGGGGCTGAAGGTTTAGGTTTTGCCACGCCTATAGAAATCGCGCACCACGTTGCTAGCGACATTATTCAGTGGGGCAAAGCCAGACATGGGCGACTCGGGATACGTGGCTCAGATGCGCCAACCCGGCTTTTACCTCCTAGCCACAATGCTGGAGTTCTAGTCGAGTCGGTTGATTTTGGTGGCCCAGCCGAGAGCGGCGGGATCAAGGTAGGCGACGTCGTTGTGGAGCTGGACGGGCAACTTGTTTTGGATATGGGTGGACTCGTAGTCGATGCTCGGATGCTTCAGCCCGGTGCTACATCTCCGATCAGAATCTGGCGAGCTAATCGACTATTCGTGCTTGATATTGAGGTTGGGGAACTGGACTAGTTTGTGTTTCGTAGCATGCTTCGTTTTAGCCATCTACCAAGGCCATATAACAGAGCCATAATTACTGTTGCTCCTAGGCCTAGGGACACATTTTGTCGCTGTTTGGCGTTCATCGAGTCCCATGGCATTCCAGCTTCCGCCGCTACGAAAACCTGATCATTTCCGTAGCGTGGCGCCCATCCTGTACTTCGTAGACGATCATTAGCAATAACCCAGGGATACCGGGTGTAAGGCAAAAGGCCGGTCGGCGCTTGATGTCCGACGCGTCGCGCAACATAGCGATCCAAGCGACCCGGTAAAGGAATCGGAAGTCGAATAATCGGTCGGGCCCCTACTAGGTCCCGAACGTCTCGAGCTGTAAGCCACCCGTCGGGAGCAACGTTATAAACTCCTGAGTCATCGAGTTGGATCACTGTTGCAACCGCTGTTGCAACGTCGTCTAAGTGAACAAACTGTTGTGGCGGGTCATCTCGTCGGGTCCTGATAGGTGCAGCGGCAAGCAGCGCCTCACCGATAAGTCCCGAAGCGTTTGGAGATGCGACAGCTGTCGGCCGCAAGATCGTCACCCTCCGCTCAGGGTCAAGGTCGGCCCACTCAAGAGCTGTTCTTTCCGCGTCAGCTTGATGGACTGCGAAGGCTGATTCTGGGTTAGGTCGAACTGCCGCATCTTCTGATAGGGGGACCGAGTTGTTAGGCCACGCCCCATAAACCATGGCACTGGAAACGATGATTACCTGAGAAATTTCAGCTTCGGTAACGAGTTCTAAAAGGCCTATCAAGTTGCTTTGATCTGAGTCATCGGAGAATGCCAGATAAACGATGGCTTCAATGTCAGACAGGGACACATCTTCTGCATCGGGTGTGAATCCAATTACTTCATCAAAGATTTGGGTTAACGCTTCAGAAATTCGGGAACGTAATGCGCCTTCTGCTCCCAAGATCGCAACTGATGTCATCAAGTTTCTCGCTTCGGTATTTCAGCTATTCAGTTAACTAGTGTGAAGCTGTACACGCACCGGCCTACCATGCGGGTGTGGCAAGTGACGACCCTTTTGATGAAGATAACCCCTTTGGTGGTCTTCCATTCTTGGGTGACCTTGGAAAAATTTTTAACAGTCAAGGTCCAATTGCCTGGGACATGGCGCGTCAATTTGCCCATCAGATTGCTACCGAAGGGAAATCTGAGCCGAATGTAGATCCGATTCAAAGAGCTGAACTGGCTGAGTTGGCCAGGGTTGCCGAATTGCACGTCACAAACATCACGTCCTTGCAAGTGGGCGCTTTAGGACGGCCTCTTTCGATAGAGGCAGCAACTCGCGCTGAGTGGGCGTATGCAACATTGGACGCATATCAGCCGTTGTTGAATCGTCTCGCTGAACGATTAACAAAAGGGACACTGCCGTCCGATGTGCCTGATGCAGAAGCTCAAATCCTTGATGGTCTCCTCAAAGCACTTAACCCGATGATGATGGCAATGAGTGCCGGTTCAATAGCAGGGCACCTGGCTACTACAGCCTTCGGGAGTTACGCCCTGCCAATTCCCCGGCCTGAGGATCGAATTCTTATATTGGTCGACAACATTAAGCTTTTCGCTGAGGAGTGGTCGCTTCCTTCGAATGATGTGCAGTTGTGGGTGTGTATCAGCGAAATGGCAACCCATTCGGTGTTGTCTATACCTCACATCAAGACAGCTTTTGAACAATTATTGCAACGCTATGTTGATGGCTTCCAAACCGACCCGCGTGGCTTCGAAGATCGCTTTATGGATTTAGACATCGGGAGTGGTGATCCAGCGGACTTACAAAAGCAATTGCAGAGCGCGTTAGGTGACCCAGAAAATTTGTTGGGAGCATTGCGGTCTGATGCTCAAAGCGCAGTTATCCCGGACCTTGAGGCGCTTCTGGCAGTGGTTGTGGGCTATGTCGATTATGTCGTTGAACGTGTTGCCCAGGGTTTGTTGAGTTCCTATGACTCGCTTTCAGAAGTTGTTCGACGTCGCCGGTTCACCACAAGCGCCGGAGACAAATTCGTTGAGAAACTATTTGGAGTTGAAATCACTTCAGAACTGGTTGATCGCGGCTCAGCATTTATTTCCGGTGTCCTAGATCGAGCTGACGAAGCAACGCTGGCGCGTCTGTGGAATGACTCAGAGGCGCTTCCAACCCCGAATGAGGTTGATGCCCCCGGCTTATGGCTTGCTCGAATTGATTTGCCGGAATTAGATCAAGATTGAGGTTTTTCGCGTCGCGATGGAGTGGGAATTATTCGTACCATCCATCGAGGTAACCGCTTATTGAGATTTTGGTATCTCTTTTCAGTCCAAACTTGATCTGCGATAACTCGCGACGGGGTTCGTTTACCTCGGGCTAACGCTATTAAGCCCCCCAAGTAGAGAAAGGCTGCTGAGCCGCTGGAAAGCGCCAGAATCAGAAGCCCAGCTCGCAGGGGCAGCACACCATTGGGTGCGGTGACGGGAATGAGGGCACCTAGAACCCAAAAGAGCTGAAATCGTGTTTCGAACCTTGCGAAGGAGCGGCCTTGATTTACTGTCGGTGCGTCTCGTTGCACAATGGCGTCGAAAGAAAGTTTTCCTAGCCCTGCTGCGAATCCGACAGCTAACACGAATGCAAGCACAGCCGTCCGGTCACCTGGGAATGTCGCAAAGACCCCGACTACAGCGGCGATTGTTAACACTCCACCAAGTAAGTATTCTTCTTTAACGAGCCGCCGCAGTTGTGGTGCTGAGATTGCTCCTATAAAAGCTCCCAGCGCACTTGATGCAACCATTAATCCGAACCATATGGTGGCCGCGTCTTCTCGTCTGAGCCAGAAAGCGACAAGGAAAAGGGTGAACCCTGTCATTCCGCGCAATATGGCCATGGCTGAGGCAGCAAGCACTATGCCAGCGCTGCGCAGGTCGCTTCGTTCACCTTGGGGTGTTGGTTCTTGCGCTATGGAGGTTTTTGGTAGTCGAGCACCTAGGGGAACTACTGCTCCGAACACAATCATCGCTGCGCCGAGTACCCATTCTGATCCAATTAGCGCTAGGAGCAATCCCGGTCCGGCCGCGAGTGCGCCACCAAGTCCGCTCAGGAGGACAAGTTTGGAGTTGGCTTCTACGAGGTCTTCGTGACCACGGACAAGTCCTGGGACGATTGCGCTTTTTGCTACGTGATAGGTCTTGCCTAAAACGAGCGCTCCGAAGGCCTCTGGGAAGAGAAGTAGTGAGTCAAGGTGGCGGATCATTAAAAAAGCCAGCACAGCTCTGCCCATACCGCTGACGATGACCATGGCTCGCCGGCCTCCACGCAGCCGGTCAATCATGGGGCCAATGAGGGGTCCGACGATCGCAAAAGGTGCAATGGTCAATAAGAGATACAAGGCCACCTTTGGTCTAGCGGCGTCGGGGTCGAGATTAAAAAATAAAGATCCAGCGAGAGCGATCGTGAACAGGGCATCTCCCGCAGCTGACACCAACTGAACGCGCGCCAGCCGAGCAAACGGTCCTAAAGATACACGCTGAGTAGGAGTTGATGTTGCCGGTTTAGACGCGTCCGAACCATTAAGTTCGGTCGTTGGGGGAAGCGGATTTTGATCCAAGAATCATCCTTACAGGCACAGAATATGCAACCCAAGCGAAACTTCGCGGTCACCCACTTCTTTCATAGCGGTAACCAACTCCCCGAATAGTAGAGATGCGCAGCGGAGCTGCTGGGTCGCTTTCAATTTTAGACCTCAGTCGCTTCACGTGAACATCAATAGTCTTCGTGTCACCTATGTAGTCCCAACCCCAAACATTTTGCATCAGGCTGTCACGGGTGACCACCCTGCCCGAGTTTTCCATTAGGTAGCACAAAAGTTCGAACTCACGGAGCGCCAAGGAAACCAGTTTGCCATCGACACTTAATTCGTGTCGCTCTAGGTCCAGCCGCACCGCACCCTCGACAAGCACTTCTGGATTCGAGGTAGTTTCTTCCTTCTCAAGCAAGTTCTCGCTGCGCCGAAGTATGGCTCGAATTCTCGCAATGAGCTCACGCAATCGATAGGGCTTTGTGATGTAGTCATCAGCACCTACTTCTAAGCCGACTACTGCGTCGATTTCCTCACCTTTCGCTGTGACCATAATCACCGGCACCGAAGAACTTTTCCTGATTTCACGACATACATCGATGCCGGACATTCCAGGGAGCATTACGTCAAGCAAAATAAGGTCAGGGTCTTTTTCTGAGATCGCTTCCAGGGCCGCAGGACCATCGGCAGCGGCTATGACACCGAAACCTTCTCTCTCGAGGCTAATTGTTAACGCTTCAATGAAAACAGGTTCATCATCTACAACCAAAATCGAAGTCATTGTGTGCTTTCCTTCGGCATTCGAAGAGTAAATTCCGATCCCTCGCCTTCTCGGGACTCAACAAGTATTTCCGCGCGGTGATTAACCGCTATATGTCGAACAATGCTTAAACCAAGACCTGTTCCTCCGGTTTCTCGACTTCGGGCCTTATCGACGCGATAGAACCGTTCAAAGATTCGATCAAACTCTCCCCTGGGAATACCCATTCCGGAGTCGCGCACGCTGAGATCAACGCTGTCTGATCTAATGACTGCCGATACTGTAATGCTGCTCCCTGGCTCAGAGTATTTGATTGCGTTGTCAATCAAATTGCCTACTGCGCGGACCAGTTGCCCGGCATCTCCCTTTAGTTGCACAGATTGGGCAGGAAAGTCCCTGAGAATCTCGATATTGCGTGCATCGGCAGCGGCATGATATTGATCGATTGCGGCAGAAATAACTGACCGGGGATCTAGTTTGTCAGTTCGAGGCTCTCCGTCGAGTTCGACTCTGCTTAATTCGAGCAGGGCATTGATTATTTCTCCAACCCGGGTGGTTTCAGAACTGATGCGATCAATCAAACCTTTGCTGACCGTCGGATCCTCTTCGTCAGCCAACGTGTCACAAAGCAGGGCAATCGCGCCTATCGGCGTTCTCAACTCATGGCTCAAGTTCGCAACAAAGTCACGTCGGACCCGATCCAATCGAACGCTTTCCGTTTGATCGTCAACGATAGCTACGGACCCAATCTGCCGATTTTCGTGTAACAGCGGTCTGCCCCGAACTTGAATCATCCTGCTCGGAGGCCCAGAAAAATTAACAGTTTGGTCCACCGGGTTACCCCTAGAAGTAACCTCAAGCGCTTCTGTGAGAGCGCCTTCTACTAGCGAATCAGCATGCCGGGCATCGGTGTACCGCTTAGCTACTTCGTTGCGAATCGTTTCTTGGCCTGCCAAATCCACGATTACAACTCCTGCTCGTAATTGATCCAAGGCCAGTCGAAGCCGCTCTGATCCAAGTACGGCTAGCCTCGCGTCATTCGTGAGTGACTCAAAGGCACTATTGAGGTCACCAAGTTGCACGGTTAGTTCTTTCTGGGCCTTCAAGCGGCGTGAATAGGCGATTATGAAAGAAATTGTCAGGAACAAAAGTGATATCGCCAGCGCGAGAGTCACGACACATCGCCCTGCTCTCTCCGAGCTCGCGCTCTCTGCGCCCCCTTGTGCTCCGGCAACTCTCCGTTGACAAGGTACTGAACCCGTTCACCCACATTCACAGCATGGTCACCTATCCGCTCGTAGAAGCGGCCAATCACGGCGAGTTGCACAGCTTGCTGTGTGGTGATCAGGCGATCATTGCGTGACGAGAAGACTGTTTCGATGAAATCGTTATGCAATTCATCGAGTCGGTCATCTAAGTCACCTAGCGCGCCAGCGAGCCCCGCATCGCGGTCGAGGTAAGAGTCCATTGCGCGGCTTGTTAGACGCAGCGCTTGTTCCGACATTCTGTCCAAAAGGCCTCGCAAACGAGGGTCGAGTTCAACTCCTTGGAGGCGGCCGATTCCTTTAGCGATATTTGCTACCAGATCGCCTGAGCGCTCAATTTCAGAGATCATGCGAAGGTCGGTAAGGATAGTTCGAAGGTCGACAGCTACTGGTTGTTGGAGTGCCAGCATCCGCACACACTTTTCTTCTGCCTCAACACTCAGCAGGTCAATTTCATCGTCACCACTCGAAATTTGATCCGCGAGACCTATGTCGTTACCGAGCAGGGCTTGAGTCACAGTAGAGATACCCTCGGTTACTAAACCTGACATCCGGACAAGATCACCGCGAACCTCATCCATGAGGTCGTGAAACTCTGTCCGTGTTTCTTCTGTATTACTCATTTCACACCTCATTCAAAGCGTAGAGGATGGCTCGACAGGGCTGAATTAGCCGACCCGACCAGTTATGTAGGCCTCTGTGCGGGGGTCATCCGGGTTGGTAAAGATCTGTTCGGTGGGGCCAAGTTCGACAAGCTCACCGGTTCGCCGACCAGCATCAGTCACTTGGACCGAGAAGAAAGCCGTTCGATCACTTATTCGTGCTGCCTGTTGCATGTTGTGCGTAACAATGACGATCGTATAGTCCGTCTTTAATTCAGCAATTAGTTCTTCGATTCTTGCAGTAGCTATCGGGTCGAGAGCCGAGCAGGGCTCATCCATCAACACGACATCTGGTTCCACTGCAATGGCTCGCGCTATGCAAAGTCGTTGTTGCTGTCCTCCCGACAAGCCGTAGGCAGGATCAGAGAGACGGTCGCGCACTTCGTCCCACAAGGCGGCTCTCTGGAGCGAGCGCTCAACAATGTCATCAAGTTCAGATTTCTTTGCCCCAGCGATTCGCGGGCCAAACGCAATGTTGTCGTAAATGGATTTCGGAAAAGGATTTGGCTTTTGGAACACCATTCCTATTCGTCGCCGCACCTCAACTGCATCAACTTCACTCTGATAGAGATCAACACCGTGATAGCGAACTTCACCTTCGACGCGCGCTGTTTCGATCAAGTCGTTCATACGGTTGAAGCACCTCAAAAAGGTTGATTTCCCGCAGCCAGATGGTCCGATGAAAGCGGTGACTTCTGATTGCGTAACGTCAAGACTGACGTCCCGAAGAGCACAGAAATCGCCGTAATAAACGTTGAGCTTGGATACCTCAAATACAGTGCTCGCACTCTTGGCATTTGATTCGCCAACTTGGTCTTCAGTCATCGATAGCACCGCTCTTCCGACATCAATACGGGGAGATTCTTCCTCGACCTTCATTCTGGCTGGAGTCTCTTCTGAGTTATTCGTATTTACCACTTTTTCTCAAATCGGTTGCGTAAATAAATTGCCGTTCCATTAATCATCAAAATCAGCACGAGAATCACGACACTCGCGGCTGCTGCGTTTGCCGACCAATCTTCGCCCGGTTGTCGAGCGAAATTAAATATCAGGACTGGCAAGGCTGTAAAGGGCCCTGTAAAGGTTTCGAGGAAGTTTGCGTCGCCGAAGCTAATAAAGCCCGTTGCTGCCCCAACCAAAATAAGTGGGGCCGCTTCGCCCAGCGCCCTCGCTAGCGAAAGAACTGTGCCCGTCAAAATCGTTGAGAACGACGCAGGTAACACTTGTCTTGCGACAACCTCCCATTTCGTCGCACCCACTCCGTACGCCGCTTCTCGGACACCTTGAGGCACAGCTTTCAAAGCTTCCACGGAGGTAATCACCACAATCGGAAGAACCATTGCTGCCAGCGTCATTCCGCCTGCAAAAATTGTTTTTCCCTGAGTAAATCCGCTTAGCGACTTAACAAACACAGCCAAACCGAGAAGCCCGTACACAATGGATGGAACACCGGCAAGATTTCTGACGTTTAATTCAACCAACCTTGAAAACCTGTTGTTGTCTGCGTATTCCACGAGATAGATCGCAGTTGCGACACCAATGGGAACCGCAAAAACCGTCGTAGCAATCGCTATCTGCAGGGTGCCGATAATTCCTTGCCACACTCCAGCCTCGGCCGCCGAGCGCTGGGAAAATCCACGGCTTAAAAAATCACCGAGACGTTCGCTAAGTACCGACCAGCCATCCACAACCATTACGCCGACTAGGACAGCTAAGAACGCTACAGCCAGACCTGTAACGCTGATGAGCACACCTTTAAACACTTGGCCAGGAATGTCACTGCCGGGTTTACGGCTCAATGATGCGGCGTGTTGCTCGGCCAGCCGAGCAGGGTTCGAAACGATAGCCATCAATAACGCTCCTGCATGCGACGCACGATTGCGTTACCAAAGATGTTTAGGACAAGCGTGATTAAGAAGAGCAGGGCGCCAAGAAAGTAGAGGCTTTGGAAAGCCAAGTCGTTTCCTGCAACCTGGTCGGTGCCCAAACCAAGCGCTGCCATTGCACTCGTGATCGTGCCTCCTGATTCTTTCAGGCTCAAATCGAATAGCGAGGTGTCGCCGCCCCCAGAAGCGATCGTGACGACCATTGTTTCCCCAATTGCCCGGCTAAAGCCAACGATAATTGCCGCCATAAGGCCAGATATCGCTGCGGGAATCACAATTCGAAGGGTTGTCGAAACTTTCCGTGCGCCTAAACCGGCTGAGGCTTCGCGCAGAGAAACAGGAACTGCTCTTAAGGCATCTTCGGAAATGGAAGCGATAAGAGGAATCACTAGTAATCCAACACCTATCCCTGCAGCAAGTTTGTTGAAAAAATTTATGTCATCGAAAAATTGGGCGAGCACTGCCGGAGTAATAAAGCTGATAGCAAAGACGCCCAATACAACGCTAGGCACACTTGCAAGCAACTCGAGAGTGGGCTTCATAAGACGTCTGACTTTCGGATGCGCATATTCCGATAAGTAGATTGCTGCGCCGAGGCCGCTAGGGACTGCAACAAACATCGCAATCAAAGAAATCTGGGCTGAGTTCACTAAAAGCGTGCTTAAGTCAAACAAGCCTCGACGTGGAAACCATCCAATAGTTTGGAG
>MDTB01049469.1_pt1 | contig 18859 bp, 21 predicted proteins | sample 811161 | NCBI WGS metagenome assembly MDTB01 (sample SAMN05326650, study PRJNA326480) | marine metagenome | isolation source: seawater | place: Mediterranean Sea | collected 2009
ATCTCTAATTATTTCTTCAGATTCAAAATATCTTTTCATTTGGAGTAGCAATTTTGATTTCGCGATTGATAAAGGAAAGTTTTTTGGAGAAATTTCTAAAAATTTATTTGATAAGTCTAAAGCAGCCTCGAATTGATTTGCTTCTGTAAGTATTTCGACTTTAGAAGTGTTTAAGAATAAATTTTTCGGATATTTATTAATTAATTCATCTATTAAGTTAATGCTTTTTTTATAATCATTATTAACCTTATGAGAAAGAGCTAGACCATATAAATTAGCATCAGATCTGGTATTCTCTACTAGAGAATTAAAGTATCTTAGAGAGTTTGAGGGAATTTTTTCGTAACGAATCTCCAATCTAGATTTTATTAGAGAATATTCAAGACTATCTGTCTTAGTTCCATCTTCTGAAATACCTTCAGCTGCATTAAATGCATCATTAATTCTTGATGTTGATAGAGGGTGAGTTAGCAAAAATTCAGGAGGAAGATCACCAGACAACCTTCTCAAATCATTCATATTTTCAAACATCTCTCCCATAGAATTTGGGTTGTATCCAGCCCTTACTAAATTAGCAAAACCTACTCTATCAGCCTCTTTTTCAAATAATCTGCTATATCTCAAGCTTTGAGTTTGAAGAAATGCTGGCCCAAAGGCCATAGCATTTGGATTATTACTCAATATGCCAATAGCAATAGATGAAACCATTACTAAAATAGATGCCAAATTTGAATCTTGAGACCTTAAAACATTTCTTGCAAAATGTCTTTGACTTAAGTGAGCAAGCTCATGTGCTAGTACTGAAGAGAATTGACCTTCATTATCAGCATTAATAAATAGGCCACCATTAACCCCAATAATTCCACCTGGAGCAGCAAAAGCATTGAGAGAGTTATCATCTATCAACAGAACGTTGAAATATCTGTCTTCAACTTGACTATATTCTGATAGCCTATAAATGAGTAGTTCAGTATATTCTTGAATTAATGGGTCTGAAATTAATGGAGCCTGATAGTAGATTTGTTTTAAAAACTCTTTACCAATAGCTCTTTCCTCGGATGATGAAACTGCAGCTGATACTCTGTCACCTAACTGAGGGAGTAGCAACTCTTTTTTTTCATCTGATATACAAAATAAACTTATAGAAGTTATTAAGATATAAATAGTTTTTTTCATTATTTAAAAGTTTTAATATTTTGAAGGAACTCTAAAACTAACATAAAAAGCGTTTTTCGATTAATATGGTCATTGCAATTATATAGATTAATATACATATCAGTTATTTGACCATATTTTTATCCATATAGTTTCAATAAAAAAGAGGATAATAATAATTATGTTTGATCAGTTAAACAGCCTATTAAGAAAAATCTTTAGTAACGAAGAAACGATCATTTTTTCTTTCGTATTGGTATTCGTATTGTTAATTATAAGTTTTTTTGGCTCCATATTAACCCCATTTTTAATAAGTATTGTAGTTGCATATTTATTAGTTGGACTCCAAAAAAAAATAGAGTCATACAACGTAAGCAAATATTTAGCTCTCATAATTACGTTCTCCATATTTATCGTCACGGGTGGAGCAATTTTAATATGGCTGGTTCCAATTTTATATATTCAACTTCAGGCTTTTGTTTTAGATATACCTGGCCTATTTAACAACTTCTTAAACTTTGTATCAGAGTTGCCAACTAAATTTCCAGACCTAGTCTCATCTGATCAAATTACAGTTTTTTTTCAGGCAGTTTCGACAGAACTAACATCAATAACACAAAATTTAGTTAAATCATCGATAGCGGGCATACAAAGCACCATTACAATTCTTTTATACATAATTCTTTTCCCAATTTTAGTTTTCTTTTTTCTATTTGACAGAAAAAATATAATTGAAGGTGTGATAAAGATAATTCCTGGTAAGAGGCAAATGCTTTCGAATATTTGGATAGAAATGGATGATCAACTTAGTAATTATGTTAGAGGTAAAATACTTGAAATATTCATTGTGGGTCTTGCTGCAGCCGTTATATTCGCATCATTAGGTCTCAAATACACTGCCTTACTTTCAGTTTTAGTTGGTTTTTCAGTATTAATACCATATGTAGGTGCTTTCCTAGTAACCATTCCAGTAGTTATTATTGGATTACTGCAATTTGGTATTGGTACTCAATTTTATCTTCTTGTTGGCCTTTATTTATTATTACAAGCCTTAGATGGCAACTTATTGGTGCCAATGATCTTTGCTGATGCTGTAAAGCTTCATCCAGTTGTAATAATATTGGCAGTATTTATATTTGGAAGCATGTTTGGTTTTTGGGGTGTTTTCTTTTCAATACCAATAGCAACTTTTATAAAAGCTGTATGGAATGCTTGGCCGTCTGGAAATAAATTAAGTTAAATCTTTAACTGAATTAAAAACCTCATCAACATGGTCTTTAACTTTTACATTTCTCCACTCTCTAATGACTTTTCCGTCCGAGCTTACTAAAAAAGTGCTTCTATCTACGCCTATGTATTCTCTTCCATACATAGATTTTAATTTCATGACATCAAATGCCTTACAAACTTTTTCTTCAGGATCTGAAAGCAATTCAAAAGGAAACGATTGTTTGAGTTTAAAATTTTCATGAGATTTTATAGATTCTCTTGAAACTCCTAATATTTCTGTATTTAATTTTTTAAATTCTTTGTACTTATCTCTAAAATCTTGCCCCTCTGAAGTACACCCTGGAGTGCTATCTTTTGGATAAAAATAGATAACAAGATTTTTACCTAGAAAATCTTTATTAGAAAATGTTTTATTACTAGTGCATTCACCTTTAAAACTCGGACATTTTTTTCCTTCAAGTTTTTTTGTCATAATTGTTTACCTATAAATATTTTAATAAAATAGTGTATAGTCCTATTCTTTACCGAAATTTTTATTGATGCAAGTATTAGAAGGAAGTTTAGTAGCTTTATCAACACCAATGTTCCCGAATGGAGAAGTAGATTATCAGTCTCTTGAAAAACTAATTGATTGGCATATTAGTGAAGGTACCAATGGCATTGTATCAGTTGGTACAACTGGAGAGTCTGCAACTCTTAATCTAAAAGAGCATCTAGAAGTCATTGGATTTACAGTAAAATATGTAAACAAAAGAATACCTGTCATTGCAGGCACGGGGGCAAACTCAACGCAAGAAGCTATCGAATTAACACAAGAATCTAAGAGTTTAGGAGCTGATTTTGTTTTGCTTGTTACGCCTTATTATAATAAGCCAAATCAGAAAGGACTAATTGCACATTATGAATCCATTGCTGATTCAGTTGAAATAGGCCAAATCTTATATAATGTCCCATCAAGAACTGCCTGCGATCTTTTACCTTCAAGTGTTAAAATTTTATCGAACCACCACAATATAATTGGCATTAAAGAGGCAGTAGATGATTTTGACAGAATAAAAGAACTGATTTCAATATCTAAGGAATCAAAAAAAGATTTTTTTGTTTATTCTGGTGATGATCCAACTTTCTCAGAATCTCTTGAACTTGGTGCAAATGGAGTTATTTCAGTTGCAGCAAATGTAACTCCTAATTCTATTTCCAATATATGTGCCTTGATAAGAAAAGGTTGTTCAAATGACGCTAGGGAGTTAAATAATAAAAATGCTGAATTATATAGATTACTTTTTGTTGAATCTAACCCAATTCCAGTTAAGTGGATGCTGTTCAAGATGGGAGTAATTCAAAATGCAATAAGGCTTCCTCTTGTAGAATTAGATGAGACTTATCATGAAGAAGTTTTGTCTGAGATGATAAAATTAGGATTGATATGAGAATAAAATTATCTCTTTTAACTAGTATTATTTTTTTATCTTCTTGCTCATATATAAATGGGCCTGAAGGTCTTTTTCCGCCTACGCAATATGACTTTTTATCAGAGACGGTAGAAAAAGATATCACCCTTCCAGAAAATCTTGATTTAATAACAGATGAAAATCATTATCCAGTCCTAGAGATTAAGGAAATTATAAATGATCAAAATGTTCCAAAACCAAGACAAATATTCGCTTCTTCTGGAAATAGCTCAGTACAGTTAAGAAGGCTCGGAGAATTAATGTGGATATATATAGAAACATTGCCATCAACATCATGGCCAATCTCAAAAAATTATTGGGATACCTCCTCATATGAAGTCTTAAGTACTAATCCCAATACTGGTGAGATAGTTATAAATTTTGATGAAAACTCAATTTTAAACATGAAGATAGAACATGGCATAAAAGAGGCATCAACTGAAATCTTTTTAAATCAAATCGATAAAGATAGTAAAGAGATTCAAAGCAATATTCCATTAATACAATCTGAGCTTGAAAATATTGTTAATTATTTTGCAGATTCTGTAGAAAGTTTTACTGGCACATCTCTTGCTGCACAAAATCTTAATGAGATGAAAAAAGCTAAAATTTTTGCAGAAAATGGACAAACTGTAATCGAGCTTAATTTAAACTTTGATCGAGCCTGGTCTTCGGTTAGTAAAGCAATGACTGCCTCAAATATTGTTTCAAATGATCTTGATAGAAGTAAAGGAATTTTTTACGTCAGTTATCAAAATGAAGAGGAAGGCGGAATGTTTTCTTTCCTTGGTTTTGGCAACTCTAGAAATAAAGAAAATAGAAATACATTCAACGAAGACTCTCAATTCATCGTAACTATTATTGAAGAAAATAATAAAACCTATGTAAGAGCAGTATCAAAAAATGGTAAAATAGAAGATGCTGAAGAATTATTATCAAAAATTAACGAGTCATTAAGCTAATGGAAAAAATAAAAGAAATTACAAAAGGTAAAGCTAAATCATTGTTTACAACTTCAAATGATATGCACTTGATTATGCATTTTAGTGACGACACATCAGCATTTGATGGCAAAAAGAAAGAGGCTCTATTAGGAAAAGGTTCTGTAAATAATCAATTCAATGCTTTTATTATGGACCACTTACAAAATAATGGAATTGATACCCATCATATTGAAGTTCTTAATAATAACGATTCTTTAGTTCATAAGTTGACAATGTTTCCCATAGAATGTGTTATTAGAAATAGGGCATCTGGATCAATTTGTAGAAGACTTGGAACAGAAGATGGCCTTGTTCTTGAAAGTCCTCTTTTTGAATTTTTTCTTAAAGATGATGATTTAGGTGATCCATTAATTAATGATGAGCACATACTTTCTTTTGGTTGGGCAACAAGAGAGCAAATCGATGAAATGAAGACTTTAACTTACAAAGTCAATACTGTACTTTCAGAATTATTTATAAAATCTGGATTAATTCTTGTTGATTTTAAAGTTGAATTTGGTCTTTCTGATAAAAAAATTCTTCTTGCTGATGAATTTACACCAGATGGCTGCAGACTTTGGGACTCTGAAACTCTTAAAAAGATGGACAAAGATAGATTCAGACAAGGCCTTGGTGATGTCGTTGAATCTTATCATCAAGTTGCAGATAGATTAGGCATGAATATTAAAACTTGACTAAAATAGTCAGGTATTTATAATTCATGCGTGAGACTTACAACCAAAAGTAAATATGCTGTAAATGCATTAACCGAGCTTCGTGTTCTTGAAACCAGAGGACCTGTTTCCCTCTCAGATATTTCATTAAATCAAAGTATAGAACTATCTTATTTGGAGCAAATATTTAGAAAGCTTCGAATAGCTGGTATTGTTAGAAGTATAAGAGGAAGAAATGGTGGGTATTTGTATGCTAAAGACCCTTCAATTGTATCTATAAAAGAAATTATGAATGCTGTCGAAGAGGATATGGATGCAACTAGTTGTAATGGATTAAGTACATGTAAGGATGGAAAAAAATGCAACACACATAATTTATGGCAAGAATTAAACCAGGTCGTAGATAATTATTTAAGCAAAATAACTATCAACAAACTTGTAGAATCTAATAATAGCCCATATATAGAGTTAAGAGAGATAAATTAAATGAGCACACAATCAACAATTTATTTAGATTACGCTTCGACAACACCAGTTGATCCTAGAGTTGCATCTAAAATGATGGAATTTTTAACTCCAGATGGAGAGTTTGGAAATCCTGCATCCAGATCTCATCGATTTGGATGGAAAGCTGATGACGCGGTGGAAGAAGCTAGGTCTCATGTAGCAAACTTGGTCAATTGCGATCCAAGAGAAATAGTATGGACTTCAGGTGCAACAGAAGCTGACAATCTGGCCATAAAAGGAGTTGCTAGATTTTATAAATCAAAAGGTAACCATATTATTACCTCTAAAATAGAACACAAAGCTGTTCTTGATCCATGCAGGCAGCTTGAAAGAGAAGGTTTTGAAATAACATATTTAGAACCTAATGAAGGCGGGATAATAGATCCAAAAGAGGTAAAAGCTGCAATTAAGGATTCAACAATTTTGGTTTCATTTATGCATATCAATAATGAATTAGGAACATTGAACGATCTTGTCGAAATTGGAAATATAACCAGAAAAGCTGGTATTTTTTTTCATGTAGATGCAGCTCAAAGCACTGGAAAGGTAGAAATAGATTTATCTTCACTTCCAGTAGACTTAATGTCATTTTCTGCACATAAAACGTATGGTCCCAAAGGTATTGGTGCATTATTTGTAAGAAGAAAACCAAGGGTTAGAATTGAAGCTTTAATTCATGGAGGTGGTCATGAAAGAGGAATGCGATCAGGAACTTTAGCTACTCATCAAATTGTTGGCATGGGTGAAGCATTTAGAATTGCAAAAGATGAAATGAAGAAAGATAACAAAAAGGTATCGGCTTTCCATAAAAAGTTTTTAAATGAAGCTATGAAGATAGAACATGCTTACATTAATGGTGACTTGAATAACAAGGTCCCAAATATACTAAACATTAGTTTTAATTTTGTTGAAGGCGAGTCATTAATCATGGGTCTAAAAGATGTTGCAGTATCATCAGGTTCTGCATGCACATCTGCTAGTTTAGAGCCATCATATGTTTTGAGAGCCTTGGGAAGAAAAGACGAGTTAGCACACAGCTCAATTAGATTTTCTTTTGGTAGGTTTACAATTGACGATGATATAGATAGAACTCTCTCTATATTACACAATGTAGTTGAAAGACTAAGAGAGTTGTCACCATTATGGGAGATGCATTTGGATGGCATTGATCTTGACACAGTTCAATGGAGCAGTCATTAAAGTAGGAGATAAAAAATGGCATATAGTAAGAAAGTTGTTGATAAGTTTGAAAATACATTAAATAACCCCCAGGCATTTAATGTTGGTAGATTTGATCCGTCTGAAGAAAATATTGGTACAGGAATGGTTGGGGCGCCAGCTTGTGGTGATGTTATGAAGTTACAAATAAAGTGTGAGGCTAAGGGAAATACTCATATTATAAAAGATGTAAAATTTAAAACTTACGGATGTGGCTCTGCGATTGCTTCATCTAGTGAACTTGTAGAAATGTTAATTGGTAAAACATTAGAGGAAGCTAAAGAAATCAAAAATAAAGAGATAGTTGATGCCTTAGAATTACCACCAATAAAAATTCATTGCTCAGTTCTAGCTGAAGATTCAATTAAGCAAGCAATAGAAGACTACGAGTCCAAACAATAGGAGTAATCTTATGAAAAGCTTCAGTCCTGCTGAATTAAACTTTTCAGATAAAGCAATTTCTCACTTTTTGTCTAGTCTTGAATCTAGGGGAAAAGGCCTAGGGGTTCAAATAGGCGTCAGAAAAGCAGGATGCTCCGGTTATGAATATTTTTTTGATTTTATAGATACTGATAAAAAAGATCTTATTACTTTTGAAAAAAATGGATGTAAAGTTTTTGTCGATTCTGAAAGCCTAGAATTTCTTAAAGGAACTTTAGTTGATTTTTCAGAAGACGGATTAAATAAAGGAATAAAATTTATAAACCCTAATGCGAAAGCAGTATGTGGTTGTGGTGAAAGTTTTACGGTCTAAAAAATGGCAAAAATAAAAATTTGGCCTCATGAGGAGCTTTGTCCTGATGGAGTCGAAATAGATTCACTTCCTGATGAAACTATTTGTGAGGCTGCATTACGAGAAGGTATTAAAATTGAACATGCTTGCGAAATGTCATGTGCATGTACCACATGTCACTGTATAGTTAGAAAAGGTTTTGAGAAGTTAGATGAAGCGAGTGATATTGAAGAAGATATGCTGGACAAGGCATGGGGATTAGAGCAGACTTCAAGACTGAGCTGTCAAACTGTACCCCCAATTGATGAAGATATAGAAATAGAGCTTCCAAAGTATAATATCAATATGGTTTCAGAGGATCACTAATGGAAAAATTAGAATGGCTAGATGTTGGAGATATAGCCATAGAACTTTATGAAAAGTTTCCAGAAGTTGACCCTCAATGGATTAGTTTTCCAGACTTACATTCAAAAGTATGTGATTTAGAAAATTTTTTTGGTGATCCATCTAAATCTAATGAGCAAATTCTAGAAGCAATTCAAATGTTATGGATAGAAGAATATCTATAAGTCCCATATAATAGCTAAAATTTTTTTATAGGAATATAAATATGGCAGTAGAAAGAACATTATCAATAATTAAACCGGATGCAGTTTCAAAAAATGTTATTGGAAAAATCTTAACAAGATTCGAAGAAAGTGGTCTTAAAATAGTTGCAGGTAAATTAATACATCTTTCTGATGAAATGGCAGGTGGTTTTTATGCAGAACATGAGGGTAGACCTTTCTTCGAAGCTTTAAAATCATTTATGACTTCCGGACCTGTATTTATTCAAGTTCTAGAAGGTGATAATGCTATTTTAAAAAATAGAGAACTCATGGGTAATACAAACCCAGAAGAGGCATCACCAGGGACAATAAGAGCAGACTTTGCAAAAAGCATTGATGCAAATGCAGTACATGGCTCTGATTCAGTAACTAGTGCTTTGAGGGAGATTAATTATTTTTTCAAAGATGAAGAAATAATGTCTGCGTAACTTTTGCAAACTAAAGTAAATCTTCTAGGTTATTCATTAGATTCGTTAGAAGATTTCTTTAAAGATATTAATGAACCAAAATTTAGAGCAAAACAGCTTTTAAAATGGATTCACCAGAAAGGCATTACTAATTTTGATGAAATGACTGATTTCAACAAGATATTGAGAGAAAAACTTAATACAATTGCTCATATCAAACCTCCCTTAGTTGATGAAATTTTTATTTCACCTGAGGGCACAAAAAAATATCTTGTTAAATTAGAATCTGGCTCAATGATAGAGATGGTAAGAATTCCTGAAAAAAAAAGAATGACTTTATGTATCTCATCTCAAGCTGGTTGTGCTTTACAGTGTACATTTTGCGCTACAGGTGCTCAGGGTTTTGAAAAGAATCTAACAGCTAATGAAATAATTGGACAAGTTTGGCTTGCAAATTTTCATGACAAAAAAGAAGACCCAATTACAAATGTTGTTTTTATGGGCATGGGTGAACCACTATTAAATTTTGAACCTGTTATAGAGTCAGCAAAAATCATGAAAGATCAAATGGGATACGGTCTTTCAAGAAAAAGAATCACAATCAGTACATCAGGAATCACTCCTCAAATAGACAAGCTATCTAAATCTATTGATGTTTCTTTAGCTATTTCCCTTCATGCACCAATAGATAAATTGAGAGATGAGATAGTTCCAATTAATAAGAAATATCCTATAAGTGAGCTGATGCGTTCCTGTAAGGACTATTTATCCTATTACGCAGGAAAAAGAAATATAACGATCGAATATGTATTAATAGATGGAGTTAATGACTCACCTGAGCTGGCAAGAAAATTAACTAAGCTTCTTTCAGATATATCATGCAAGATTAATTTAATACCTTTTAATCCATTTGAGGGCTCTAACTATAAAAGAGCAAGTAAGAATAATATAAATGAGTTTAAAAATATTCTTATGAAAAAGGGCTTTATTACAACTTTACGCATTACAAGAGGCGATGCAATAGATGGAGCATGCGGACAACTTGTTGGTAAATTATCTAAATCTGTTAAAGGAAAAAAACTAATAAGTCATCAATTGATACCATGAGCCAGGATTTCAAATCAGCAAATTCAGCCAAGATTGGTAAAGTTTTTTTTGATGCACGAGAAAATTTTAATCTAAGCCTTGAAGAAATTTCTTCAAGCTCTTTAATAAATATTAAGTATCTTAAAGCTATAGAATGCGGCGACTACTCTGATTTTCCTAGTGAAGGATTTGCAAGAGCTTATTTTATAAAATATGCAAAATTTTTAAATATAAATATAGATTTTCCAGCTATATATGCAACTGAGAATAGAAAAAATAAAATTATAAAAAAATCCTTCCGACTAGTAAGTCAACCTTTCTATAAAATTATAGTAGCTTCCTCGATAGCAGTATTTTTATCTGTGGCTACTTTATTTATTTTTAATATCTATAAAAAAACAAATCAGGCTTCATATGATTTAGGTATCTCTGTCTCTGTGATATCAGAAGGTAATGCTTTAAAAATCATAGAAGATGTTCAAAAGAATATGACTATATATGAAATGACAAAGAAAAATAATGAGAAAGAAGTTAATTTTTCAGTTGATAGGATTTTATTATCTTTTAAAGATGAATGTTGGATTGAAATATATTCGAACGAAAAATTAATAGAATATCAATTATTTCAATCGGGAGACGACTTTAGCATGATCATAAAAAAACCTTTTAAAATAGTTGTTGGCGATGCTGAGGCTGTTACCGGTTCTTATAATGGGAATAGCATTGATTTTATTACTAATGCTAATAGACTTAGGGTAAATACTATTATATTTGATGATGAGTAATTGGATAACAAGAAAACAAACTAAATCTGTAAATGTTGGTGGAGTTTTGGTTGGTGATTGTAATCCCATATCAATTCAATCGATGACTAATACAAATACTTGTGATGTCCTTGCAACAGTTAAGCAAATTAATGATCTTCAAGCAGCTGGCGCAGATATCGTCAGAGTTTCTGTTCCCGGTTATGAAGAAGCTATGGCGTTTAAGGAAATTAGGAAAGCAGTAAATATACCTCTTGTTGCAGATATTCATTTTGATTATAAAATAGCCTTAGAAGTTGCTGACACCGCGGATTGCCTTCGAATAAATCCAGGTAATATTGGCAAAGAGAATAAAATAAGAGAGGTTATTCAAGCTGCTATTCATAATAATGTACCAATAAGGGTTGGGGTGAATGCAGGCTCCATGGAAAAAGATTTACAAAAAAAATATGGAGAACCTAACGCCGATGCTTTAGTAGAATCAGCACTTAGACATGTTGATATACTGGAAAAGTTTAATTTTGATAATTATAAGATGAGTTTAAAAGCCTCAAATATAGAAATGACTGTCGAGGCTTATAGAAAAATTTCAAAGTTAATTGATCAACCTCTTCATCTTGGAATAACAGAAGCTGGAAGTTATAGAGCTGGTACTGTTAAGTCATCTATTGGAGTAGGTATGCTCCTAACAGAGGGCATTGGGGATACAATTAGAATTTCTTTAGCGTCTGATCCTGTTGATGAAGTTAAAATTGGATGGGATATTTTAAAGAGCTTAAATATAAGAAGCAGAGGAGTAAAAATTATTGCATGTCCAAGTTGCTCAAGACAAAACTTTAATGTTATTGATGTAGTAAATGAATTAGAAGAGCGTTTTGAAGATATATCTGAGGACATTGAAGTTGCAATTATAGGATGTTATGTCAATGGGCCTGGAGAAAGTAAAGCTGCCGAAATAGGCCTAACCGGAGCAAGTCCTAAAAATCTTTTGTATGTTGATGGATCTCCAGATAAAAAAATAAGTAGTGAAAATCTTGTTGAGGAAATTGAAGAAAAAGTTAGAGAGAGAATAGCTTCAAGAAAATCAGTTGAAATTATTGCAAGGAGTTAAATTGGATAAAATTCATTCATTAACAGGGATGCTAGATTTGTATAATGATGGCGATAGAGATAATTTATCTGCAAAGGTATTTGAAGCTGAAAAAGTTTTAAGAAGAATTTTTTCAAATTATCAATTAAATGAAATGAGGACTCCAGCATTAGAAGATACTGATTTATTTAAAAGATCGGTTGGGGATCTTTCAGATATAGTAAACAAAGAAATTTACTCATTTAATGATAGAAATGACAAAAGTATCGCGCTAAGGCCCGAGGGAACTGCTGGAGTAATCAGAACAATAATTGAAAAAAAGTTAGACCAGTCAGCACATAAGATATGGTATTTGGGGCCAATGTGGAGATATGAAAGACCCCAAAAGGGAAGATATAGACAATTTTATCAGGCTGGCGTAGAAATATTAGGTTATCCTGAAGGCGCTCCTGAGTTTGAAATAATTTCTATTATTTGCTCAATTATTGAGGAGTTTAATCTTAAGAATTGTTCTATAAAAATTAATCATCTAGGAAGCAAAACTGATAAAGAGTCTTTTTGTGAAGCGTTAGTAAATTATTTAGAACCGCACAAAGATAATCTAGATATAAAAGATTTAGAAAGACTTTCAAGAAATCCTCTAAGAATTCTAGATAGCAAAAACGAAGACACACAATTTATACTTAGAGATGCTCCTAGCATTAAAGACTTTATTGATTCTAGTTCAATACAAATGCTACAAGATATTCGAAGTCAATTTAGCAATATTTGTTCTATTGAAATAGATTATTCTCTTGTTCGAGGTCTTGATTACTATTCTGGATTTGTCTTTGAGGCAGTTTCTTCAGACCTAGGCGCGCAGAATTCATTTTTAGGAGGAGGCAGATACGATCATTTATGTTCAAATCTTGGTGGGAGAGATTTACCATCAATTGGAATGGCCATAGGCATCGAGAGATTTGCAAGTTTGTTGGATACTGTAATCCCCTCTAATAGGATGACATCATTTTTAGTTGTCACTAGTAATTTAGAACCAAAAGCATATAAAATAGCCCACCAACTTAGATCTTTGAATAAAAATATCATATTAGATCTTCAGTTATCTGAAGCTAGTTTGAAGGCAAAATTAAGAAGAGCTAATAAAAATGAGGCTGATTATGCAATCATTATTGGCGATGAGGAATTAAAGACTGATACTGTAATTTTTAAATATTTGAAAGATGAAAACAAGAATCAAGAAACTTTCTCAATTGATGAATTATTTAGATTCTATAAATCTATTTAAATTAGGGAAATAATTATGAATAAAATATATGAAAACGATATGAGATTCGTACCTTTAATAAATTTTTATAATAAATACAAAAAACTTATTCTTTTTTCTGTTGCAATTTTTATTGTTCTTATAATTTCAGTTATTGCACTTTCGGTCATATCAACAATTAATAATCAAAAAGCCTCATCAATATATAACGATTGGTATGTTCAAGAAATAGAATCTGAAGATGGATTAAAAAAATCAAATGAGCTTTTCAATGAGCTTACAATTTCATTTAGCAAAACAGGGTATGCAAAACTTGCTATCCTAACTAAAGCTTCAACTGATGCTAAAGATGGAAATAGTGAGGATGCATTAGATGGTTTTTCTAACCTTGTTAAACTTACAAATGGTTTTAATGGAAATAAACTGTATAACAAAATAGCAAGAGTTAGTGCTGCTCGATTATTCTATGCTAATGCAGATTATGATGAAGCACTTAGAATGATAGAAAAATACACCTCATCGTCAACAAATGCTTATATTCATGAATTGACCGGAGATATTCTCATGAAGAAGGATTCAATTTCTCTTGCAAAAGAACAATATATTATCGCTAAGGAAAAATATAAAGATGAAGCATCTTTATCGATTATTTCGATGAAACTAGCCAATATAGAGTCATAGCAAATCATGAGATTTAGTTTAATAAATAAAACCTTTCTAATGACTTTGATATTCATTATATCCTCTTGCTCATCCATGGGTTCCTTAAAGTTTTGGCAAAGTGATGAGGTAGATATTGATGAGCCAAAGGAATTAGAAAATTATACAGATCAGTTCCCTGTAAATGTAAATTGGAAAATTTCTTTTAATGGGACTAATACTTTAGGAAATTTTATACCATCATATTCTGGAAATAATATTTTTTTTGCTGATACATCTGGCAATATATCTTCTATAGATTCCTCTTCTGGTAAGGTAAATTGGGAAATAGAAACTGTACTTTTAGCATCCGGAATATCATCTGGTTTTGGTATTCTTGTTGCAGGTGATATAGACGGAAATGTTATTGCTTATGATCAAGGAAATGGATCAACATTATGGAGCACTAATGTAAAAGGAGAAGTATTATCAGCAACAGCTATAGATACAAAACTAGTAGTTGTGAAAACTGGTTCTGGAGAACTAATTGCACTTGACAGGATTTCAGGTGAAATAAAATGGTCCTATAGATCTAAACTCCCCACGCTAACTATTAGAGGTAGCAGCAGTCCTGTTATTGTTGAGAATCAGGTTTATGCATCTTTTGATAATGGTCGTCTTGGTGTTTTTGAATTAGATACTGGATTCCCGTTATGGGATGGGGCTATTTCATACTTGTCAGGGTCGTCAGAACTTGAAAATTTAGTTGATTCAGATTCTAGCCCTCTTGTTGATGGAGGTTATATATATTCTTCAAATTATCAAGGAAATTTAAATATTTTTGATACTGCTCAAAAAAGATCAGTTTGGCAATATAAGTCCTCATCATTCTATACACCATTACTAATAAAAGGCTTATTAGTAACGGTAGAAGATAACTCAAATATCAAATCATTTTCTTTAAAAAATCTAAATCAGTCTTGGACTTCTGAAGAATATTTAAATCGAGGGTTATCAAATTCAATTAGTCAAAATAGTTATATTATCGTTGGAGATTTTGAGGGTTATATACATATTATTGATCCGCTGAATGGAAAAACTGTTGGAAGAGAAAAAATTTCAAGAAATCCAATAAAAACTATCATTGGAAGAAGTAATGCTTTTTATGTTGTTGATGAGGAATTTAATTTATTTTCTTTAACCATATAAAATGACAATTAATAATGTTTACTTCAATTGCAATTATAGGAAGACCGAATGTTGGGAAATCAACATTATTCAATAAACTTACAAAGTCTCGCAAAGCTATAGTATCTGATTACTCAGGCCTCACCAAAGATAGAAATTATGGATATATTACATTTGGTGAAGAAAAAAGCTTAATAATTGATACTGGCGGCATTGCTCAAGATAATTCGATACTAAAAGAAGATATAGCAGAGCAGGCATGGATAGCTGCTGAAGAAGCAAGCTTAATAATATTTCTTATAGATGGCTCAGAAAATCTGATTAAAGAAGATTTAGATATTCTTACCAGACTAAGAAAATTAAATAAAAAATTTATAACAGTCCTAAATAAATCAGATAAAAAAACAGACTCAATTGCGAAAGAAGATATTTCAAAGATGGGAATTAAGGAATTTTTTGAAATTAGTGCAGAACACTCAAGAAATATAGCTGATTTGAGATCTTTTATAAAAGAATCTCTTCCAAAAAATAAATTTGAAACTCCTGATGGAAAAAAGATCGCCGTGCTTGGAAGGCCAAATGCAGGAAAATCAACATTTATAAATAAATTTATTAATGAAGATAGGCTTATAGTTTCAGAAATAGCTGGGACAACCATTGATGCTATCAGCATTCCTTTTTCAGTTGGAGACAGCGATTTTATTTTTATAGATACAGCTGGAATAAGAAAAGGTTATAAAACAAGCCATAAGATTGAATATTTTTCTTATGTTAGGGCAATGCATTCCGTTGAAGAATGCGACATTGTCATTTTTATTTGTGACGCGCAAGAGGGCTTAGTTGATCAGGATCTAAAGATCATAAATATGGTTTGTGAGACTGGTAAGCCAATATTAATAGCTCTTAATAAAATTGATTTACTTTCAAAAAAACAAAGAGATAACATTTATGAAACAAAAAGAGCACAATCTAATTTTGTTTCAGATTTTATAAAGTTAGAGATTTCGGGCATCAAAGGATTGGGCTTTAAAAGACTTTTTAGAATTACAAATACGTTAATAGATAGAGCACAAAAAAAATATAGCACTTCATCATTAAATAAACTTTTAAATAAGTTTGTTACGCAAAGCGCTCCACCATCTGTAGGGGGAAGACAATTAAAATTAAAGCATATTCATTTTGCTGGAATAAACCCTACGACATTGGTAATTCATTCTAATCAAGACAAGAAGATACCTCAAAATTATAAAAAATACCTTGAAAACTCTTTTAGATCTGCGTTGAAGCTTGAAAGCATCCAGTTAAAAATAATTTTTAGGAAATCAGAAAATCCATTTGAATCTAAAATTAATAAATTAACAGATAGACAAGTTAAAAAAAGACAAAGATTGATTAAACACATAAAAAATAGAAAGTAATATAAGTTATTTAATAATTTGTTGATTATTTCTGCTGTATAATTGCCTTAACTGCACAAACCAAAGACATTCTCATTAAGATAATGAATCAAAGACCTGTATATATTGACTTAAGAAAGATTAAATTACCTATGTCAGCTTTTTCTTCGATTACACATCGATTATCTGGTATGTATATTTTTTTTATTTCTCTGCCTCTTTTTTCTTTACTTCTACATTTATCAACAAAAAATAAAACTTCATACGAAAATCTTTATGATTCTCTAAATACTTTTTCACTATTTTCTGCTTTTGTGGTTATTAGTTTTCTCATTCTTTGGTATCACATATTAACTGGAGTGCGGCATCTAATAATGGATTTTTTTCATATAGGCGAATCATTAATGGGGTCATATTATTCATCAATTTTTGTTCTAGTTTTATGGATTCTGTCTTCATTTAGCTTGATTGGATATATTTATTTATGAAGGGTTCCTTAATATGGTATGCCCAAAGATATAGTTCAATATTAATATTGATATATGTAGCCTATGTCTTTTATTTTCTATTTTCTTTTAATGGCCAAATTAGTTATTTTGATTGGACAATGTTTATTCTTTCTTTTGAGATGAGAGCATTTACTAGTCTAATTTCTTTGTTAATTATTCTGCATTCTTTTATTGGGCTTTGGACCGTTGGAACTGATTATTTAACAAAAAGAACATTGGGTTTTTTAAATAAATCTGTTGCTACAAATGCAAATATAATTAGAAATGTTTATTATTCTTTATTTGTTGGTTTGGGAGCATTTTATTTAATGGCCATTTTATATATAATATGGTTATAATGATTAATTATAATTAATTATAATGCAGACTAATAAATGAATAGTAATATCTTCACTAACAATATAAAGACTATAGAGTTTGATGCTCTAATAGTAGGTGGAGGTGGTTCTGGTATGCGAGCCTCTTTAGAACTTGCTAAATCAGGATTAAAAACAGCTGTTGTTTCAAAAGTTTTTCCAACAAGATCACATACTGTCTCAGCACAAGGTGGCATTACATGTGCAATTGCAAGTGAAGATCCAAACGATGATTGGAGATGGCACATGTATGATACTGTTAAAGGTGCGGACTTTATTGGGGATCAAGATGCTATAGAGTATTTATGTTCTGAGGGGCCAAAAGCTGTTTTTGAATTAGAGCATATGGGACTGCCTTTCTCCAGATTTGAAAATGGTAGAATTTATCAAAGACCTTTCGGAGGACAATCAAAAGATTTTGGTAAAGGTGGGCAGGCTGCAAGAACCTGTGCTGCCGCTGATAGAACTGGGCACGCACTTCTTCATACCCTTTATCAAAATAATGTAAAAGAAGGTACAAATTTTTTAAATGAATGGTTTGCTGTTGATGTTGTAAAAAACAGCAAAAACGAAGTCACCGGTGTAATAGCTTTTTCAATAGAGTATGGCGAAGTTGCATATTTAAAAGCTCAATCGACTGTTATGGCTACAGGCGGCGCTGGAAGAATATATGCTTCAACGACTAATGCCTTAATTAACACAGGTGATGGACTTGCAATGACTTTAAGAGCTGGATTCCCCGCTCAAGATATGGAAATGTGGCAATTCCATCCAACTGGTATTTATGGTGCAGGATCACTCGTTACAGAAGGTTGTAGGGGTGAGGGAGGTTACTTAATAAATAAAGACGGTGAAAGGTTTATGGAAAGGTATGCACCTAATGTTAAAGATTTAGCAGGTAGAGATGTTGTTGCAAGATCAATGGTTTTAGAAATCCTTGAAGGGAGAGGTTGTGGCGAAAATAAAGATCACATTTTCTTAAAATTAGACCATTTAGGTGCTGATGTATTAAATGCAAAACTTCCCGGGATATGTGAGCTTTCTAGAACATTTGCTCACGTTGATCCTATATATGAGCCTATTCCAGTTGTACCAACATGTCACTATATGATGGGCGGAACACCTACAAACGTCCATGGACAAGCTTTTAATAGAATCAATAAACAAGATACTATTGTGCCTGGATTATTTGCAGCTGGTGAAGCGGCATGCGTATCAGTGCATGGTGCAAATAGACTAGGTGGGAATTCATTGCTTGATCTTGTTGTCTTTGGAAGGGCAACAGGAAAATTTATACAAGAAGAATTGAAATCTGGAGGAGGAGTAGCATCTGCTTCAAAAGAAGACATTAATAATTCATTAGAGAGATTGAATTATTTAAATGAATCAAAGAATGGCTATGAAACAGCTGATGTTAAAAGAGAATTACAAGAATGTATGCAAAATTATTTTGGTGTGTTCAGAAGAGGCGATTTCATGAAAAAAGGTTTAACTGAACTCAGCGAAATAAGAAATAAAGTTGAAAATCTTCATTTAAAAGATAAAAGTGATGCATTTAATACAAGTAGAGTTGAAGCAATAGAATTGCAAAATCTTTTTG
>MDTB01135162.1_pt1 | contig 18859 bp, 15 predicted proteins | sample 811161 | NCBI WGS metagenome assembly MDTB01 (sample SAMN05326650, study PRJNA326480) | marine metagenome | isolation source: seawater | place: Mediterranean Sea | collected 2009
ATCAATTCTCTTCCGTTTTACGGGAGTAACGGAGGAGTGATTTTAAATAATAAACTACTTAATGATTCAGAAAAAAAATATATTTTCTCGGAATTTTTCACTTATGCGAAAAAAGTAGGATGTTCTTCCGCGACTATGGTCATGAATGTATTTGAGACCAACTATGATATTTACGACGGTGTATCCGTAGATTATCAAGACTATAGGATTGGTCAAATAACTAAAATACTGAGAGAAGATGTAAAAACAGAAGATGATCTGATAAAACGATTTCATGTTAAAACACGCAATGCTATTCGTAAAGCGCAAAAACAAAATTTTATTTATAGGGCCACTAATGCTGATGAAAGTCTGGATTTTTTATACGAGACTCATTGCGAGAATATGGCGAAGATTGGTGGACTAGCAAAGCCCCGTGAAATTTTTCAAAAATTAACCTCAATATATAATTACCCGGAAGAGTACATCATATGGTCTGTAGAGAGTTCAGATGGGGAGCAGTTGGCAGCAGTTCTAAACTTTTATTGCAATAAAACAGTGGAGTATTATACTCCTGTGATCAAGGAAAAACACCGATCAACCCAAGCTCTTTCCGGTTTGATTTTCCGCTCTTTGTCTTATGGATTAGAAAAGAAGTTTAACAAATGGAATTGGGGGGGAACGTGGGTTAAACAAGACGGAGTCTATAGATTCAAAAGCAGATGGGCTGCAGAAGATTACAAATACAAATACTATACGCGTTTATTTGACAAAGAACTATTAAAGTGGCCGAAACAAAAATTGCTTACAACTTTTCCTTTTTATTATATTTACCCATTCAGCGCAATCGCAGTAAGGAGTATAAATCATGAAAACTGAAAGCCCCTTTACTAAGAACAAGAAGACTTTGTTTATCTCCGACTACAAAACTAGTATGTTATCAGACGGAAGAATAGCGCATGACCGTGTAGATAATTTTTTATGCTTGGACACCGGTTTAATTTTTAACGCCTCTGGTCCGAGAACATCATTAAAAGGATTCTACTCAGACGAATATGATTTGCACAGCGAAAGCTCGGAAAGCGAATTTAGATATTTTGACTCGGACGAAGTTGTAGGCATATATGATGAAATTGCTAAATTTATATCGTTAGCAATAAAAAAACAAAAAGATATTGAAACAATTTTAGACGTTGGTTGTGGAAAAGGATTATTATTAAGCAAACTAAGTAAGAATTTTACTATGGCAAAATTGCATGGTGTTGAACCTAGCCGCAATGCGCACAAGTTCTTCCAAAAAGTACTTCCTCACGTCACCTTATCGGAAAGCACTTATGAAGACTCTCCTTTCATTAATGAAACTTTCGATTTAATCACCTCGAATGGGGTTTTAGAACATGTCCCTGATCCAGTTGCTTTTCTAAAAAATATACGAAATTCATTAAAAGATGATGGTTACTTGTATATTGGTGTCCCAAATTTTGAAAATAACCCTGCCGATCTCTTTACATTTGATCATCTTACCCGCTTCACCCCAAGCACTCTAGATTCAACTTTTAAACTAGCAGGATTTAAAATAGTATCTAGTAAGATTTTTGATAAAAGGGTTCCCATGTGGTTTATGGTCCAAAAGTCAAATCAATTTAGTCTGGACAAGTTAACTATAAATATTGATGAGCAAAAAATATTAATTGCGAAAACATTAAGAGAACTTAAGGCTTTTTTTGATAGTTACGAAATAGCCTCCCAACGAATAGCCCAAACAAAGAACAAAATCGCACTATATGGGACTGGCGGGTTTGGTTTAATCGCAACAGAGTATACTCAAATGCATACCGACCTAATCGCCTGTATATTGGATGATAATGCCTCCATGTGGGGAAGTAAAAGACTTGGTATTAACGTCATAGATCCAAAAAAACTTGCCGAGCATGAGAACGTAACTGAAATCGTAATATCAGCCAATCCATGCTACGTACCATTAATTGCCCAAAAAGCATTGGATTTATTTAAAGATAAGAAAATAAACATACACGTTCCAAAAATATAATCCAAAGAATTTCAGATAAAAAATAATATTTTGTAGGAGAAGTTGACACGCTTTTTTCTGTTTCCAGCTAATATCATAAAAATGAACACAAAATTATCAAACTCTACGAAAAATATTTTATCAAAAGCTTTGCTTATCAGAAAAGTCGAAAATGCACTATTGAAACTGTATGCAGATGGAGATTTGCATGGCACGGTGCATACCTGTGTCGGTCAAGAGTTAATTGGCCCCACCGTCTGCGGGCATCTAAATAAGAAAGATTTTGTTTTTACAAATCACCGAGGCCATGGTCACTACATAGCACACACCGATGATGTAAAGGGTTTAATCGCTGAGATAATGGGCCGCGAGACTGGATTAGCCGGAGGAATAGGGGGTAGTCAGCATCTCGTAAATAAAAGATTTTTATCAAACGGCATACAAGGAGGAATGACACCGATCGCCCTTGGGATTGCAATGGGAGGAAAAATAAATGGTGAAAATGATATTTCTTGTGTGTTCATCGGAGATGGCACCTTAGGCGAGGGAGTTTTATATGAAGCATTAAATTTATGTGCCATTTGGAAGCTCTCTGTAATTTTTATATTAGAAAATAATGGTTATGCTCAATCCACTAGTTTTCGTCAGGTATTTGCTGGAAACATTGAATCTCGGGTTACTGGTTTCGGCCTAAAGTATTACAAAACTGATACTTGGAATATTGATGACCTAAATTCGACTCTTTCACAAGCGATAAATACTGTTCGCAGTGAAAGCGCCCCTGCATTGGTAGAGATAAAAACATATCGCTTGAATTCACATTCAAAAGGTGATGATAACCGAAGGTCTGAAGAGGTCGAAATGTATCGAAAGAAGGATGTTCTCACTAAATTTATTGATGAAAATTCCGAACATTACAAAAAATCAGCTGTAGTTGCAGACAAAATAGTAAATGACGCTATAAAGTTTGCCAAAGCATCACCAATGTTGACATCTGTTGAGAACCCTTCGTCATATAATAACCAAACTGTTCAATACATCCGCATTAACATAGAGAAATCTGGAAAACGTTACAATGAACTTATTTATCAGGTTTTTGATCATTCTATGAAAAAAGATCCGGACATAATACTTATTGGCGAGGATATTGAATATAAAACAGCTTATACTCCCCAAAAATATGGTGGAGCCTTCAAAGTAACTAAAGACCTGAGTGAAAAATATCCGGGCCGCGTACTAAATGCACCGATTAGTGAGGCAGCAATAATAGGAACTGGTACAGGATTAGCCCTTTCTGGCAAAAAACCCGTAATTGAAATAATGTTTGGCGACTTTATGACCCTATGTTTTGACCAGATATATCAACACGCGGCAAAATTCAAGAAAATGTATAATGGTGCGGTATCGGTGCCGTTAATTATTCGTACTCCCATGGGGGGGCGACGAGGATATGGCCCCACGCACAGTCAATCAATAGAAAAGTTTTTTATCGGAATCCCTGGCTTACTAGTAGTGGTTTTAAATAAATTTCTTGATCCTGCGATTATTTATACTAAATTATTGAATAAAATAGACCAACCAGTCTTAGTTATCGAAAATAAGGTACTCTACACGCAGACTTTTGGTGAAGGGATACCTGTTGGGTTTGACTTATTTTCATCTGACGAATTATTCCCGACAATAAAAATTAAAATACCAAACGTTCAACCACAACTCTCGATAGTTTGTTATGGTGGAGTGATTGATGATGTTTTAGCAGCGACAGCAAAGGCGTTTGACGAACACGAGTTCATATGTGAGATAATAGTCCCTTCTGTCATCAGCACGCCGAACGTAGGACCTATTTTGGAATCTGTTAATGTTACTCATAAACTGTTAATAATAGAAGAAGGTCCTGGTGGAGCGGCCTATGGGTCTGAATTGGTTTCAGGAATAATCGAACAGGGTGTTAATTTGGATCGACTGATACGCCTCTCTAATAATGGCATTATACCTTCCTCCATAAAAGCGGAGAACGAGTTGTTACCCAATAAAGCAAGTATATATAAAGCAATTGAAACAGCGATGTGACCATGGTCGAAAAATCAATTTTTCCTATTTTAGTAAATAAAGAAAACGCCAGTGATGATGAATATGTAATCACTGAAGTAACAAGAAAAGATGGTGACTATGTAAAAAAAGGAGAAACAATAGTTTCCTACGAGTCCTCAAAAACAGTTCATGAAATTGAGGCTCCTTCGGATGGATATGTATTCTATAACGTATCTGAGGGAAACAATGTCAGTGTTGGAACCTGCATCGTTGCCATATCATTGAAAAAACAGCTTCCTAATAATTTTTTTCTTAAGGGACAAACAACTGATAGCAAGCCGTTGGCAAAAGATAACGCAAAAGTGCGAGTTTCTAATGCAGCAAAAAAAATAATGGAAGAATATCAACTATCTATTGATGATTTTGTTGGGTTTCAGATAATTTCCAAACAAAATGTATTAGATTTTATTCGTAAAAAAGAGATAAATGAGCATTCAAAGGATCGCCAACCAGAAATTATAAAAAAATCAATGTCTCGTGGCCGAATCTTAATTATCGGTGGGGGAACAGCTGCAACATTACTAGAGGATGTTATTTCTCAAACTCCCTTTTTTGAGTGCGTAGGGATATGCGATGACCGTCATGATTTGCAGGGTAAAAGCTTGTGGGGAATGAAAGTAATCGGAAAAATTAATGAAATAAAACTCTTATTACAAAATAATGTTTTTGACTCGGCAGCTATTGCAGTAACGTCTCTTCCAGCACGGAAGACTATTTTCGAGGCGTTAAAAAAAGAAGGAGTTAGACTTGTTAATTTAATTGATCCGTCGGTTCGCATTGGAAACAATGTATCTATTGGAGAAGGAAATATAATTCTTGGACAAAGCAGGATAGGTCCCCACGCGCAGATTGGAAATAATAATTTCATAAGTTCATACGCAAATATCGAACACCATTGTATTTTAGGAAATCATTGTACGTTCGGCCCAGGGGTTCTTACTTCCGGTGGAGTAACGATTGGTGACTCAGTGAAATTTGGTACGGGAATATTCATCGAGCCTAGCATCGAAATTGGGGAAGGAGCAACAATCGCCTCTGGAATAACTGTAACGAAATCTGTTGAAGAAAATCACATCGTTAAACGAAAGGTATAATAAGAGAGAAATTTGCCAAAATTTTTGTTAGTCATATATGAAGTTTAGATTATGAAGAAAAAAATATCACTTGAAGAAACCAGATATAGCATTAAAACCCTTGGCTTTTGTAAACTAGAAGGTGTTTTGAAAAACGAACTCATTTTATCACTTAAAGCCGAATTGGACTTGGCAATTGAGCAGGATAGACAAGAAATAGAAAATTACGACAGCTACCATTTTAACGATATCGTTCACCAGCTAATCGGAAGGGGTGAAAGTTTTTTAGATGTATTAGCAAACCCTACACTAAATTTAATTGTTGACGAAATTCTTTCTCCGACAGCTATTATTCATTCATACAATGGGGTCAAATTGATGCCTTACCAAGGAAACAACGCATCAAAACTTCATCGAGATTGTCCACGATTTTACAATCAAGATTATCCCTTGATGTTACAGGCGCTGGTATGCCTTGACGAATTTAAGACCGAAAACGGGGGAACTATGCTTCTTCCCGGAAGCCACCATTTAGAGGAGGCTCCGTCAAGCGATTATTTTGAGACAAAGGCCGTTCGGATTACAGCAGAACCAGGCGATATAGTAATGTTTGACTCATTAATGTGGCACTGTGGCGGCAAAAATCTTACTAAGTTACCTCGAAGAGGAATTACCATTGTTTACTCAAGATCATTTATGAAACAACAAATTGACCTCTGCCGAGCTATTCCTTCGTCGCTTATCAACTCAATGGATAAAGTGGTTCGCCAAAGAATTGGCATGGACGTACGAGTACCAGCTAGTTTTTCTGAATTTTCTCTGCCGCAAGATAAGCGTCTTTACAAGGCTAATCAAGGATAATTTTTAAATCAACCACACGACAGGAATTATTATGATTGCTTTGACCTTTGATATAGATTGGGCGTCAGATTTTATTTTGACTGATCTCCTGGAGCTTCTTGCGAAATCAGGGGCAAAAGGGACTTTTTTTGCTACACATGAAAGTAAAATTGTTAGTGACCACATGGTAGATGATCATGAAGTGGGGATTCACCCAAACTTTAACCCTAATTTCGAGGGTAAAGGTGAAAATTATAAAACTATAATTAATAGGTTAATAGACTTATATCCTAAATCTACGGGTGTCCGTTTTCATTCACTTGGTCACAATGCCCACTGCATTCTTCACTGCAGCCAAAAAGGTATTTTGTATGACTCGAGCGTTTATTATCCGTACCAATCAGACTCGTTTTATGATTACTCTGGTATAGTGAGAGTTCCATTTCAAGTTTCAGATATGCAACGAGTTATTGATAATAATCTAACTATTGATTTTGAAAATATTAATCCAAGCAAACTATACGTTTTGGCATTTCATCCTTTCCATATATTTATCAACACCTCCAGTATGGAACAAGTACAGGCAGCGAAATCAAGTTTAAGAAATTATAAAAAACTAAGCACTTTTAAAACCGACTATAATAAAAAAGGAGTACGATATTTATTAGAAAAAATACTCCAAACAAATAATAAATTTATAACCTTAAACGATCACGTCAATAATTTTCGGTCAAAAATATCGATTCATAATAAAATCTAGAGTCAACCGACAAATATGTACATAATATACTTACAAACCATGCACTTTCCTACAAACAATGATATCGATTTGATATCAGTTAACAATATATTTTCGCTGATCTAAACAAAAAAGAATCTATATTTAATCTAACACCCTTCAACGACGAAATAAAAGAAAAAAAAGGATAGAAAAAGTGCATAAAATTAACGTTACAGAACTCTGCAAATTTCTTCATAACGAATTTTCAGTTAGTTTAGAACCTTTATCTCAGTTGAAAGAGATTTTTCTATGTGATTTAGATGAAAATGAACCAAACACATTAAATTGGTGTAGCAAAGATAATATAGATTGGAATACTATGAAGGCAGCTGTCCTAATAGCTCCCTCTAACATTAAGATTCCTATGAATTGTAAAACACAGGTGGTAAAGGTTGAGCGCCCTAGGCTCGTTTTTGCAAAAATACTCGAAAACTTTTTTAATGACATTACAATTCATGATATTTCAGAGTCCGCCAAAATAGGAACTAATTGTCAAATTCATTCTGGAGTGCGTATCGGCCACAATTGCGTAATTGGTGACAATGTTATCATCGGAAAGAACTCGATTATAGATCATGGTGTGATTATCCAAAAAAACACTCAAATAGGGAAACAGTGCATGCTAAACGCTAACTGTATTATTGGTGGTCACGGATTCGGTTATGAAAAAGTTGAGGAAGATTATATACGAATCCCACACATTGGAAATGTCGTAATCGGAGATGGAGTTGAAGTAGGCGCCTTAACCTGCATCAATAGAGGCACCCTTGGGTCAACTCTAGTTAATAATGGCGTTAAAATTGATGATTCTTCTTTCATTGCTCATAACGTTAATGTCGGAAAAAACACTATAATATGCTCTCATGTGGTTATCTGTGGAAGCGTACAAATAGGAAAAAATTCTTGGATAGCTCCTGGAGTAATGGTTAGAGATGGAATCACAATAGGAGAAAGCGCAACTTTAGGAATGGGTGCTATTGTAACCAAATCAGTCGACGCTCAGACTATTGTATTCGGGAATCCTGCTCGTAAGAAAATTTAAAATCCTAAATATCGATATAATTTTTATGCTTACCAATCGGTTTGCAAATACTTTTCGATACTAATCAGAGACCAAATAAAAAGCCTTCGATTGTTTTCTCCGGAAAGGTGCTCTGATACTAATTTTTTTATGGGAATCGGATCTAGATAATTATAGATTAAGGATTTCTCATCAAAAACAATTCGCTTCACAAAGTCTATACTTTCCCCTTGAAACCAACTTGCGTCAGGAGAAGAAAACCCCTGTTTTTGAGCCTCTACTATCTCCCTCGGGATATAACGACTCATCATTTTTCTCAGAATACTTTTTCCGTCATTAGTTTTTTTAAAATACTGATTTTGTTTTGAGCCTATCTCATTTTCATTGATTCTTAGCACATTCGTCAGATTATTTAGTTTTAAGTTAACAGGACAAGACATTGCAAAATCAACAAGATCATTATCCATAAATGGCACTCTTGTTTCTAAACCATGAGACATAGACAACTTATCTTCAACTGAAAATAAACCATGCAAGAATGTTTTAGCCTCAAAATAAAGAGAATAGTTAATATAATCCTCAGGACAACTTGGAATCGTTCTATGGGATACAAAAACATCGCGAAAAATATCTCTTGTGAGTATATGCTTGACATCCGTCCAAATAGGAGAAAAAATTTTTTTTAAGTGGCGATTTTCTACCAGTCTTTGCCAATACCTATAATATTGATCTATATAATTTTCAAAATCTTTAGCATTTGCTGCTCGATAATAACGCCATGGATAGCCACCAAAAAGTTCATCTCCCCCACTTCCAGCTAAGACCACTTTTACAAATTTACTAGCCAACTTTGCCGCATAGAAATTCGGATAACTTTGGCCCACCCTAGGTTCCTCTAAATGGTAAGCCATTGTTGGTAAACAGCGCTCCATATCTCCAGCTTTTAGTACAATCTCGTAATGTTCCGTTTTAAATTTTGCTGACATGGCCTCTGCTTTTTGTCTTTCATCGAATGTGAGCTCAATTCCCGATGCAGAGCTCAAGTCAAATCCACAGGTAAAAGTCTTTAATCCGCTAATAGACTGACTTGCAATAGCGGTAATAGCTCCCGAATCCATTCCGCCACTCAAATACCCACCAACCTCCACATCACTAATTAATTGCCTGTTTACGGCCTGTTGAAACAAGAAGTCTAAATTTTCAACATAATCTTTTTCCGCGATTTTTTTATTTGGCTCCTCAAAGTCATAATCCCAATACTTCGTAATTGTTGTTATCCCTGTTTCTGTATTTATCACCATGAAACTACCGCTGGGCAAGGTGTAAACATCTTCAACTAAAGTTTGTTCTGTGAAAATATTTTGAAAAGTAAAGTACTCTAACAATGCAGACTTATTTAAATCTCTCTCGAACTTAGGTAACGTTAAAATAGCTTTTTGTTCTGATCCAAATGTGAATATGTTATTTTGCGACGCGTAGTAAAGAGGTTTAATTCCGTAACGGTCTCTTGCAAGAAATAATTCGCGATTTTCTATATCAAAGAACGCTAAGGCAAACATTCCATTAAATTTTTTTAACGCATCAATACCCCACTCGATCAGAGATGTTAATACCACTTCGGTATCTGAATTAGATCGAAATTGATATCCGCAGGATTCTAATTGTGCTCTTATTTCCCTAAAATTATAAATTTCCCCGTTATAACTCAAAACAAACTTACCATTTTGACTGATCATCGGTTGATGACCTGCTGGGCTTAAATCTAATATTGCTAAACGCCTGTGGCCAATTCCAACATTTTTGTTGATCCATTGACCTTCACCATCTGGTCCACGATGGACAATTGAGTCAGTCATTTTTTTTAAAAGAACCGGGGAAACTGATTCTTTACCTAAATTTACCATACCGGCGATTCCGCACATTTAGAATGTCGCCCCTGAGATAGCATCTATCACAAAATTTTGCTCTGAGGAAGTCATACCATTATAAAGAGGGAACGATACACTACAATCGTTAGCAATATAGGAATTAGGATAATCTGATGGCTTCAAACCATACTTGTTTTTGTAATAACTTAGCATATGAACAGCGTGAGTAGCCGGTCGAGTAGATATACCAATTGATTGTAATTTTTCCATCCATGAGTTTCGTTTTAAATTTATGTCAGCCACGGATTTTAAATCAATTTTTTGCGGAGCGAAAAGACAGGGATAACTTTGATAACCATGAATTAAATCCGGTGTTGGCGTAGGGGTCCTTAACCACTCAAGAGTTACAAAAGCATCGTTATAATTTGATGCCAGTTGCCTTCTTTCCTCTAGAATCTTACCAGCTCTATCCATCTGAGTTGATCCAAGAACGCCTTGTATATCTGTCATTCTCTGGTTATACCCAGCCAATGGGTGATCTGCCAAAAGATATGGGCGCGGTCCAACATGTCTTTGCAGATCTGATAATTCTGCTCCGTGATCTCTAAGACAACGTAATTTTTTTGCCAGTTCGTCATTCTCAGTTGTAATCATTCCACCTTCACCGGTCGTTATAGATTTTCGTGGATGAAAACTAAAACAGCCGGTGTCTCCAAAAAGCCCTACATGTCTTCCACGATATTGACTTCCGAATCCGCAGGCTGCATCTTCAACCACTTTTAAGTTATGCGCTTTTGCAATACTCAGAATAGGCTCCATATTTGCTGGTAGGCCAAACAAATGAACTGGAATAATTACTTTAGTAGAAGGTGTTATCAACTCTTCAATTTTACTAACATCTAGGTTAAAAGTGTTTAAATCAATATCACAAAATACAACCTTACCCCGCAGATGCTCAACAACATTAGCCGTAGAAATCCACGTGAAAGCAGGAACAATGGCTTCGTCACCCTCACCAAAATCCAAAGCCTCGAGAGAGAGATGTAATGCAGAAGTACATGACGTAACCGCGATAGAATGTTTAGCGTTTGTAAATTGACACCATTTTTCCTCAAATTCCCCTACTTTTGGACCTTGCACCAGCCAACCGCTCTTTAGAGGCTCAAGTACAGACGAAATCTCATCTGAGGTTAACTGGGTTTTAGCAATAGGTATATTGTACTCAGTCATATTTTTCTCTCTTTAATCAGTTATTCCTGCTGCTCGTCGTCTTGCTGCAACTTCCTCTTTATGATTTTTTCGCCAACTGATTAGACCTCTCAATCCGACTTCCAAATCTATTTGGGCCTGATAACCTATATCTTTTTCAGCCAAAGTGGGGTCACCAATACGGTTTCTGACTAGGGTTGCTTGACTACGGGGTGCAAACTGAATTGGCAGATCTGTGCCTGTTAACTGGATCAATTTCTCCGCAAGTTCTTTTAACGATGTTCTAAAACCGGTTCCTACATTATAATTTTTGTTCACAACATCAGCCTTCATCGCACAAATATTTGCGTAAGCACAATCTTCTACTGCAACAAAATCAAATGCCTCAGATCCATCTCCAAAAATCGTTGGAGACTCACCTTGGTCAATAGCATCTAACATTTTCATAATAACTGCTATATAAGCTCCGTGATAGTCCTGACGAGGTCCGTACACATTCATATATCTTAAACCTACATAATTTAAGCCATATCTATGGTGAAACGCATTTAACATAGCTTCACCCGCAATTTTTGTGGCTCCGTAAAAATTTTTGTTATTGTAAGGGTGATCTTCTTTCATGGGTTCATGTAACGCATCACCATAAACGCTAGCAGAGGAAGAGTAAACCAAACGAGCCACTGACTGCTTAACACAAGCCTCCATGACATTAAATGTTCCCCGAATATTTACGTCAAAAGCACTCCGTGGATATTCGTGACACTGCAGTAACCAAAGTGCAGCAAAATGGAAAACACCATCAATTCCCGCAAAAACATCATTCAGAATATCTGAATGTAAAATATCGCCGCCAAAATCACATATTTTTACTCTAGGATCTTTTAGTGCGTTGGCTAAATTCTCTTCTGACCCTCTAAAAAAATTATCATAAACAATGACCTCGGATATATCTTCTTTACAAAGCAGGTCCACTGTATGCGAGCCTATCAAGCCACCACCTCCCACTACAACAAATTTCTTTCCTGCTAATTTCATTACCACCTCACGATTTAGAATGACTCTGTTCAAAAACAGCAAATTTTAAAAAATTTTCAACAATGAAGTCCTGATCATTAATCTTTAAGTAAGGACTCATCGGCAAACTAATCACCTCTTTAGCAACCTTATCAGCAACATCAAACTCAAGCTCAGCACCCTGCAATGCAGGCTGTTTATTTAATGGAAGAGGATAATGAATCGCAGTGGGAATTCCCACTTGACTCAATTTAGTTTTCAATTCATCTCTATTCGAGGCACAAACAGAATACTGAGCCCAGACATTCCGCCTATCCGGAAGAATTTCTGGAATTCCCTTAAACCCATGTTTTTTCAATAATCGACTATACCTATCAGCTACTTCATTTCGCTTTTTTATTTCATCTTCAAAGATTTTTAATTTTTCTAAAAGAACCGCTCCTTGAATCGAATCTAATCGGCTATTAACGCCTTGGCGAGCATGTAAATACTTTTTCTTTTGACCATGTCTTGCAATTTGTCTGATAATCTCACCTAAATTATTATCATTAGTAAAAACTGCTCCACCATCCCCATAACATCCTAGTGGTTTTGTTGGAAAAAAGCTTGTACATCCCACAGTGCCAAGCGTTCCACTTTTACGTCCTTGATATATTGCACCAAAACTTTGTGCTGCGTCCTCAATAACCGGAATATTATATTTGGCTGCAACACGATTTATCTCATTGAAATTTGCGCACTGACCAAATAAATTAACAGGGATTATGCACTTAGTGCGACTGGTAATCTTCTCTTCAATTTTCTTATCATCTATATTAAAACCCATATCGCTGATATCAACAAAGACTGGCTTTGCACCTAAAAGAGCAATTACCTCTGCCGCCGAAATATAACTAAAGCATGGAGTAATAACCTCATCTCCAGGTTTTACCCCGATCGCCATAAGTGCGACTTGAATAGCATCCGTACCATTTGCAACTGATATACAACTATCAACGCCAAGATAGGTTTTAAGTTTAGTCTCTAACTCTTCTATTTCTGGTCCTAGAATAAACTTCTTGTGCTTTAAAACTCGGGAAATTCCAGCATCAATTTTATGTTTTAGAATTTGATGCTGGGCATTTAAATCAAAAAACTCCACTTTTATGCTACCTTCTTTACTATATTATCTTGTAACATATATTTGCTGTTATCGATATCACAAAATCCCACGGCTTTTCCGTTGACGGGCAAATCTAATCGACTACCTTTTTCGCTCACCCAACCTATAATTTTTGATGGAACTCCCACAACTAACGCATAGTCCGGCACGTTTTTGTTAACTAGAGCCCCCGCTCCGATCATTGCATATTGACCTATTGTTATTCCGCAAACTATCGTGCAATTAGCTCCCAGAGAGGCCCCTTTCCTAATTATCGTATCGCGGTATTCATTTTTTCTTTCTACAAATGCTCTCGGATTAATTACGTTGGTGAATACGCAGCTCGGACCACAAAAAACATTTTCTTCCAAAACCACGCTATCATAAATAGAGACATTATTCTGCACCTTACATCCGCTTCCAATTGCAGCTCTGGCTGCAATAAAAACATTTTGTCCTAGTACAACCTTTTCACCGATCTTAGCTCCACTAGAAACGTGCGTAAAATGCCATACTTTAGATCCAGCACCTACTGACGCCCCCTCATCAATTATCGCACTTTCATGAACAAAATAGTCTTCCAACTTCTTCACCATAAGCAAGAGATACAAAACAGCATTATACCACTCGCCCTCAATATATGAACCTTTAGGCAACTCACTTCGAAGAATAACTAGGTGATTCCTTAAGACATAAGGATCTACTCGGCCGGTTTTTTTGATGGTTTATCAATCACCCCCCCTTATTTGGATCTTTTAATTTATTGACAAAAACTAAAAAAAAACGATTAACGCTAAACGTACTAAAAAAACTTTTAACTCGCGAGCGACCGTACAGAATTAACGGAAGAATAAAGCCCATCATAAAAAATAAAATAACAAACAAAATGCTCCCTAAAACAAGTCCAAAAATCCACCCGAAATATGTGGCCAGCATACCGGAAATTAAAACTAGGCAAGTGGATATAAAAATGGAACCGTATTGCCATCTCATGCGACAGTACTTTTGTGCAAACCACCCCGCCAGTACGGCCTTGAAAATTTTCCCGAAACATACACTTAGCGCAACGCCTAGTAAACCTAAAGGAGGAGTTAAAAGTAAAATCAAACACAAGGTAAGTAATAGGTAACCCATAAATACATAAATTTGAAGATATGATCGCTTCGCAATAGATATACCCAACTCCGTAATGAATCCAATTGACTCAATAGCCAGCCCCAAGGCAATAGGAAAAATAACGATTGCTCCTACACTAAAAGACTCATCAGCTAAAAGTGCAAGCAGGGGAAAACCCATTGCTGAAATTAGCAAAACCATCAGTAATACGAAAAGTGTATAACCTTTTAGCACTTCATTGTATGTTTCGATAGCATTCTTACTTTTGTAGAGTGAATACGAAAAGGGGCCCCACGCTGTTTGAAAAGCAGCGATTACTAGAACCAACTGAAGAGCGATTTTATTAGCAGCCGCATAAATTCCAACATCGACCGTTGCTAATAGTTTATCAATCAAGCCTCGCTCTAAAAGTGGAATAAATGCTCCAGCAACACAGACAATTCCAAGAGGGATTGCAAATTTTGTTAACACTTTGATGTATTCAAATTTTCGCGGCACTATAAGCCATTCTTTTACTAAAAAAATGCCTGTGATTCCAAAACAACAGTTAACGACAATCCCAACGTAAAAGATCTCAACAATTCGAAATTCATAATTGAAGATTCCAATTAAAATTATAAATACGGTTGAAAAAACTGACCCGATAGAAATTATTAGAAATTCTTTACGTTTAAAAGACCATTTTAATAGGTTTTGTGAAAAGCTAACCAAAAAAAGAAAAGGGGCCTGCAAAAGAATTAGTCTAAAAAGGAGGATTGTGTTTTCTGATTGAATTAGTACGTCTGAAATTATTTCACCTAAAATCCATAGCACAGGGATCACAATTATAATGATTGCTATTTGAATGACTAACGACTGCGATACTATCTCTTGTCTATACCTTTTCTCTTCTTTTTCGTAAAAAAATCGAGCCAAAGATGAGTCTTGGCCAAAAATTATTAGCAAACCTAAAAAAGCAGCCAACACCATAAAAAAATCTAGAACGCCATACTCAGCAGGATTAAAATGATGCGCCAAAACGGGGAATAAGATAAAACTCATCAGACGGTTTAAGGCACCAGCTCCTCCATAAAGAAGTGAATCTTTAAAGAGAAACGATAATCTTGACTTTAGATTGAGTTTTTTAGGCGTTAAGTCTTCAACATTTGTCATTTAATTAATACTCTTACTGATTATATTATTTTCGGGTATTGTGCATCATCTTTATCCATTCAAAAGACGAAGATGAAGAAATTGCGAATGCCATAATTTTGATTCTTTAAAATTGAAATACCCCCAAATCGATTAAGCATTTTATTTCTTTGGGAATGCTGATCCATCTTTCTCCCCATACCTGCGGCGAGTATTAGCCTCTGATAGCAACCCCTCTTTATAATCTTGAAGAATAAATTGTTCGGTTTTGTATGGAAACCTCATTGCTAAGAAGCGAGGATTGCACCATTTTTCCTTCCCATAAATCAAACTTTGTTTAGTGTGCCAGTCGATCATAAGCCCTCCAGTTGCTTCGAGAACTACCTGAGCTGCTGCTGTATCCCACTCCGAACTACCCACTAATCTGGGAGATAGCTCGACATCGCCTTTTGCTAGACGACAATACTTAAGAGCTGAACCCATCGTTATTATTTCGCCGATTCTGTTCTGTTGCACAAAAAGATCAAGATCTTCACTCGTATGATATCGACTTACCGCTATTCTAATCGAATCAAATTTTCCCTTTCTACCAATTTGTTGTTCTGTTCCATTTTCTATCAGCCATGACCCTTCTCCTTTTTTCCCCATATACAGCTCCCCGAGAGCGGGTGCATAGACAACTCCTAATACAGGGTAATTATCTTCGATTAGTGCAATATTAATTGTAAATTCTGCATTTCCAGCAATAAATTCCTTTGTCCCATCTAGAGGGTCAATTAGCCAATAGCGTCGAGCTGGCACGCAACTTGAAATTGACTCTTCCGAAACGATTGGAATTGCGGTTTTTGCCAAACAATCCAATATTATTTTATTGCATTCTCTATCAGCAATAGTTATTGGTGAACCATCATCTTTATATTCAACCCGTGCCGGCTCCTCAAATTTATTTAATAGATAATCACCCGCTAAACGTGCAGCCTCTAAAGCCGCTTTATTTACATCAACCATAATTCAAGTTTTTTTTAATTCGTAGATAATTTTATAGAAAATTTACAAAACTGGGCCCTCTTCATTAAAATCAACACCTAAAATTAGCTTCGTCTAGTTAATCGATTTTTAAATCAAGTCCTGCAATTTTTTTAACGGATTATCCGGTTCAAAAAAGGATGCTCTCCTGTGAATCGGCTTTTGATTCTGCTGTTTCTTATATCCGCAACGACTGAAATTGAAGCTCGGGTCTCCTCAATGTCGAAACCGTTACCTTCCATGATTCTTTTATAACTCAAATTATGGAGGTCGGAAAATCCATCAGACATTTCAAATTCTTGTTTATCTACGGAAATTGACCGAAAAGTTCTTTTACCTTTTGCAACAATAGTCTCCGGCAAATCTTTTGCATCTACAGATAAATACCAAGTAACACGGGCTTGCTCAAATTCTAAATAACCAGAGGCTCTCGTGTCATCCTTAAAATGCACATTGTTGATCTGTACTGCACCAAACAAAAAATATAAGAGATCAAAAAAATGAATTCCGATATTGGTAGCAATCCCGCCCGATTTTTTTGAATCCCCTTTCCATGACTGCAAATACCAATCGCCTCTGGAAGTAATGTAGGTTAAAACAACATCATGTTTGGCATTTCGCTTTTTGGACTCCATCTCGGCCTTGAGTTTAACCACTTCAGGATGAAGTCTTAGTTGAAGTATAGTATTAACTTTTTTACCAGTAGTTTCTTCCATGAGCTTTAATCCATCAAGATTCCAATGATTTAATACGAGGGGTTTCTCACAGATTACATCTAACCCAGATCGCAAACCAAATCTCACATGAGAATCATGTAAATAGTTAGGAGAACACACCGTTAAGAACTCAACTTCAGGAGATGCGTCTAACGATTTTTGATTGTATATATATCGGTCAAACCTCTCGAACTCAGTAAAAAATTGAGTTTCGGGAAAATATTCATCAAGTATTCCAACAGAGTCTCGCGGATCTAAAGCTGCGCGGAGGTTATTCCCCGTGTTCTTGATCGCCGCAAGGTGTCGTTTGGCTATATACCCCGCCACTCCAACAAGAGCAAAATGTTTCATTTTTTAATTCCCTATTAAGCGCAACCAAGAACTTTCCGTCATGAATTTTACACCTTCACAGTCTTATATCCGATTCGTTTTTTTCAAAAATAGCTTTAAGGTCGAAAACTACCTGGTTCGCTTTGCCAAATTTTCGAATGGCTTCTATGCCCATATTTAGAAATTCAGTATGGGCGTTAGCAATCATTATTCCATCATAGATACCCTGTTCAGGAAAATTTGAAGGATTAATTTTGTAAAGCGCGAGACACTCTTTCTTATTCACCCAAGGATCATAGACATGAACATCTACACCATGCTCTTTGAGCTCCTCGATGATATCAATTACACGCGTGTTTCTAAGATCGGGGCAATTTTCTTTGAAAGTTAATCCCATAACCAGAACTTTAGATCTACTTATATCAATATTTTTCCTCGACATCTTCTTTAATAATTGAAGTGCTACATATCTTCCCATGCCGTCATTTAGCCGTCTTCCCGCAAGAATGACCTCCGGATGATAACCAATTTGTTGCGCTTTGTGAGTAAGATAATAGGGATCGACACCAATGCAGTGTCCTCCAACTAACCCCGGTTTAAAAGGCAAAAAATTCCACTTGGTTCCAGCAGCCTTCAAGACAGCTTGGGTATCGATATTCATCTTGTTAAATATTTGCGCCAATTCATTAATCAGGGCGATATTCAAATCACGCTGAGTGTTTTCGATGACTTTAGCAGCCTCAGCAACTTTTATACTCTCTGCCATATAAGTACCGGCACCAATTATTGTTCGATAAAGTTCATCCACAAATCTTGCAGTTGTTGCATTAGACCCTGCTGTTACTTTTTTTATGGTTGTTAAAGTGTGCTCCTTATCTCCCGGGTTGATACGCTCCGGACTATAACCACAAAAAAAATCCTTATTGAAACTCAACCCTGAAATATTCTCTAGGATAGGGGCCAAATCCTCCTCCACAGCTCCCGGATAGACTGTTGACTCATAAATCACCACGTCTTGGCTCTGCAAATGAACACCCACTAACTTTGTCGCTGCTATCAGGGGATTTAAGTCGGGTTTCTTAAATTCATCAACAGGCGTTGGAACGGTAACAATATAGCAAGAGCAATCCGAAAGCATTTTATCTTCTCCCGCAAACCGAAGTCTTGATGAATTCAAAATATCCTTTTTTTTCACTTCCTGTGTATTATCGTACCCTTGCTTTAGCTCATGAATACGGGTCGTGTCGATATCAAAACCGATCACATCATATTTTTTTCCAAACTCAACAGCTAGTGGAAGCCCTACATAACCCAATCCGATAACGCCGATTTTTAGAGAATCGTTAACCAAAAGTCTTCACCTTAAAAAAAATTGATTTGCAATAGCACGTTTTAGGATGCCTAGTTTCGCATCAACATCCTCGTCTTGATTTCTATTTATTCTGAATACAAATTTTATTATTATAAAAAACAAAACAGCAAAACCAGTGACCA
>MDTB01167620.1_pt1 | contig 18852 bp, 17 predicted proteins | sample 811161 | NCBI WGS metagenome assembly MDTB01 (sample SAMN05326650, study PRJNA326480) | marine metagenome | isolation source: seawater | place: Mediterranean Sea | collected 2009
GCATCCCATAGAGCTATTTCAACTCCAGAAATTGCGAACATAGTTATTCCGTATCTACCGAATAAATGTAAAGACTTTTGTAGAGTTAGGAGCAGTTCAGGAATGTTATTCATATCTTTACCTATTAGTAGCGGAGATATCATATCTTCTATAGCGATTTTAACTGATTTCCAGCATGAGTAACCAAAAGCTTCTCCCCAACCAGTAATACCTTTATCTGTTTCAACTTTAATTAAATTGAATTCTAAATTTTTCCATTCCTTACCATGAAATATTACTTTTTTCCCACCATGGCTGAAAGGCATACTTAAAGTAATCGCTTTGATCGATTTAATCTTCATTTATCTAAATTTTTTAAAGTTAGGTTTTCTTTTTTCCAAAAATGCTTTAGCACCCTCAGTTTGCTCTCCAGATTTAAAATAATCTGGCGCCACTTCTTCAACTATACTTTTTTGAGTAATTTTTAAAATTTTTTCAAATTGTTTTCTGAAACTAGCTTTTAAAATTTTAAGACAAGTTGGAGCAGCTTTTAATATCTCATCACCATATTTTTTAACTTCTTCATCTAATTTTTCTCTTTTTACTACAGAGTTTACTAAACCCCAATTCATCATTTCTTTTGCTGTGTATCTTTTACAAGTCATCCACATTTCCCTAGCACGTTTATGTCCGAGAATGTTTGCTGAATGAGCTACGATAGCTCCACCTGCTGGTGAACCAACCCTAGGACCATTTTGACCAAATATTGAGTTATCACTAGCAATAGTTAAATCACAAAAATAAGCCATGTGATTTCCACCACCAATAGCGTACCCATCTACTTTTGCAATAATGGGTTTACCACATTTAGTTAAATGGATATGGAATTCGTATTCATGGTTTTGAAATTCTTTTGAGCTTTCCCAATTCATATCTCCACCAGAGCAAAATGCTCTATTACCTTTGCCAGATAAAATTATTACTCCAACTTTTTTATTTTTTTCAGCTTCATCTAATGCTGACTTAAGTTCTTGTAATGTTACTGGCGTGAAAGCATTTAAGACTTTTGGTCTATTAATTGTGATATAAGCATAATCACCTTTAATTTCATATAATATATCTTTAAATTGCATGTTCTTTAATCTCCTTAACAGACTCTGGGTTTAATAGCGTAGATATATCTCCAGGATCTTCATTTATTAAACAAGATTTAATAACTCTTCTCATTATTTTCATATTTCTTGTTTTAGGTAAATCTTTAACAAAGATTATTTTATCAGGTTTAAAGGATTTTCCTAAGTCTTTAATAATTAAATCACTAAATATGCTTTTCTTTATATTTTTTTCACTTTCTAGAGGTACTATTGATAGAATAATTTTAGAACCTTTATTTTCATCTGGAATTCCTACAGCGGCGACCTCTTTGGCTTTTCCACTTTTTACAATTACACTTTCTAACTCTGAAGGACCAATTCTTTTACCAGAAACCTTTATAGTATCATCAGATCTTCCGTGTAAAAACCAGTGCCCATCTTTATCTTTACTAGCTAAATCTCCGTGCACCCACAAATCTTTAATTACTTCCCAATAATTTTTAATATATCTATCATCATCTCCCCATAAACTTTTTGTAAGACCTATTGAAGATCTCCTCATAACCAGTTCTCCCATTTGTTCATTTATGACGCTTAGACCTTTTCTATTTACAATATCTGCACTCATTCCTGGAATTGGCGCATTAAATGAACCAACTTTAAATGGTCTATGGAGGCAACAATGTAAAATAGATCCTGATACTTCAGTTCCACCAGCAGAATTCATAATTGGCACTTTTGATTTACCGATAAATTCAAATAACCACTTCCATGGTTTTTCTGTCCAGGGCTCACCTCCAGTACAGATTATTCTTAATGAACTTAAATCCAAATTTTCAAAAAGTTTCTTATTCTTAAGCATTTGATTTCTTATTAGGGCAGGTGATAACTCTGTCCATGAAATTTTATATTTTTCAATTAGTTTCCAAAATCTTACTTCATCCGGAAAATCTGGAACACCTTCAACAACTACCATTCGAGCTCCATGGGAAGAAGCAATAGTTGCTGACTTAGATCCTACCATCCAACCCATATCTGCCATACATAAATGAGTATCAGATTGTTTAAAGTCAGCTAGGACACCTTCATCAAAGGCCATTTTAGCAACTAGACCAATGTGAGTATAAACACATCCTTTGGGTTTTCCTGTAGTACCTGAGGTGAAATGTATTATAGCAGGATCTTCACTGTTCATTTCTTCAGTTTCCAGATTGTCAGAATTTTTTTCAAAATCCTCCCAATTAAAAATTTTTTCACCTTTATCTTTGCCTAGAAGAAAAATTTTTTTTAATGATTTAACTTGGTTTAAGTCGTTTTTAATTAAGTTAAACATTCTTATCACCTTTGCTTTACGAGAAGTTTTATCTACAGTAAAAATTCCTTTAGCTTTAGAAATATTTAATCTTTCTATAACTGCTTTCGATCCATAACCGGAAAAAAGTGGCAACACAATACATCCAATCTTTAAAATTGCAAAATATGCTATATATGTTTCAATGAATTGAGGCATATAAAGTGCGATGATATCACCTTTTTTAAATCCATTTATTTTTAACGAGTTTCCAACTTGACATATTTTTTTATCAAATTCTTCATATGTTACAGAGGTAGTTTCACCATTTTCTTTTTCAGCAAAAATAAAAGTATCTTTGAAAAATTTTTTATCTTTATGGCGATCAATACAATTTAAAACAATATTAGTTTTTCCATCCACACACCATTTTGTCCAAGGAATACCTTTGGTTTCATCCATTATTTTACTATAATTTTGAAAAAATTTTAAATCTGAAAATTTAATTACGTTGTCCCACAACCAACCAGGATTCTTACTTGCTTTACTTTCTAAAGAGTCGTAATTTTTTTGATTACAATATTTTAAAAAACTTGTTAATTTAGATTTTTCTATTATTTCTTTTGGCGGACTCCAAATGATAGGTTTGGTCATTTTAGTCTTATAGATACATACCTTCTTTTATTTTTATTATATTATACATTAAGTCATTCAATGGAGTTTTTATTCCATGTTTTTTTCCAATTCTCCCTACAGCTCCACTTATAAAGTCTATTTCTGACCTTCTTTTTTTAATCACATCGAAAGCCATTGATGATTTGTTCGTTTGTCTAGAGTCCACAATACGATTAAACATATCTAAACATTCATCTTCACTAACATCCACTCCATCGGCTTTAGCTACTGTTCTAGTTTCTAAAATTATGTCTTTACCTAATTTTCTGGACATTTCTTGATTCTTATTAGAAATATATAAATCTGTATGATGTAAATCAAATATAGCTGATAAAGGCCCAATTGCTGTTAACGCAAAGAGTTTCATCCACTTTCTTTTTTTTATATTGTCTTCTGGTAAAGTTTCTAATCCATAAGCCGTAAATGTTTCCGCTAAATCTTTTACTCTATCACTTAATCCACCTTCATATTCACCAATCCAAGAGGGCAAGCTAGCATGATTTTGAATTATACCAGGTCCCTGTATGCTTGAAGCCTGAGTAGTGGAGCCCCCTAGAACCTTTTCTTTCCCAGCAACTTCTTGCATAATTTCTTCGTGTCCTATCCCGTTTTGAAACGACATAAGCATAGTTTTGTTATGAAGAATATTTTTTGAATTAGTCAAAGCTGTTTTTAATGCAGTAGCTTTACACATTACAATTACTGCATCTACTTTACCCAATTTTTGAGGTTCAGTTGTAGCTTTAATCTTTATTGTTCTATCGCCACCGTGACCCATCATCTTTAATCCCTTAGAATTTATTTCATCAACATGTTCTTTCCAAACATCAATCAAAACCACATCAAGACCTTTTTCTGCCATCAATCCTCCAAAAAGGCATCCCATTGCACCAGCTCCTAAAACTGCAACTTTAGTATTTTTTTTTATCATTTTTTTTCTATTATATTTAAGCTTTCATTTTTACTGATACACCAAAAAAACCAGTAGGTTTTATTAATAACACTAGTATCATAAGAAGAAACGCATAAGCATCTTTATGACTTCCTGAAATATAAAAGGCACATGCTGTTTCAAATAGTCCTACAGTAAATCCACCGACAATAGCTCCTGGTAAACTTCCGAATCCACCAACAACAGCTGCGGCAAACGCTTTCAATAAAATAATATAGCCCATATAAACTACTACTTGATAAGTTGGGCCGACAAGCGTTCCTGCTATACCAGCTAAAGCACAAGCTATACCAAATATAATTGAAATATAAAGTGGGACGTTAATTCCTACTAAATTAGAAATATCTTTGGAGTGAGCAACCGCTCGTACTCCTAATCCCATTTTAGTTTTATTTAAAAAGAAATATAATGCACCAGCTACAACAAATCCTGTTACTAACATCCACAAATATGTCATTGGCAGAGTAATTCCCGCAATATTAATTGGTAGACCTAAGTCTGCATGAAATGGGTGAGCCGTCGGATTCCAAATTAGATAAGCAGTATTTTGTAAAACAACTGACATTCCAAATCCACAAATAATTATTCCCATACCTGCTACTGTATAACCGCCTCCTTTTCTAGTTAAAGGTCTAAAAAATAATCTTTCTATCAAAACTCCAAATAGGCCCATGACAACAAAAGCAAAAAATAAACCTACCACATATCCAATCCATCCATAAGCTTCAGGAAAAATTGTGTAAATTAACTCACCATCAATTAAAAAATTATATACCGTTAATCCTGTGAAGGCTCCCAACATAAAAAATTCACCATGTGAGAAATTTACCACGTCTAATCCAGTATAAATTAATGAAATACCTACTGCCACTAAACCATAAATAATTCCTACTGTTATACCTATTAGCAATACACCTTTAATAGACTCAATACCCATATCTGGACTTGTACTAATGAAAGTTAAAAAAATTAGAGTAAAAATTAACATTAAGATATTCTCTGATTTATTAGTAAGTTTAAAATTTTTAAACATTTGCTTTAGTTCCTCCAAGATAAGAGTCTTTGATAGATTCATCATACATAAGTTTTTTAGACTCACCCTCAACGTTAATTACTCCATCTTTAATTACATAGCCATAATCAGAAAGAAGCAGGGCCATTCTAACATTTTGTTCTACTACGAGGACTGTTAATCCATCCTTTCTTATTTTGTTTATATTTTTAAAAATATCTAAGACTATTTGAGGAGCTAACGCAGCGCTTGGTTCATCTAGCATAATCATTTTAGGACTAGACATTAATCCTCTACCTATACAAAGCATTTGTAATTCGCCACCTGATAAAGTGGCTGCAAGTTGATCTTTTCTCTCATTTAATCTTGGAAAATAATTAAATACTTTTTCTAAGTTTATATTTAGTTCCTTATTAGTTTTTAAAACAAATCCCCCAAGTCTTAAATTTTCTGTTACAGACATAGCAGGAAAAACATCTTTACCTTGAGTTACCTGAACAAGTCCTTTTTTAACAATTTCGTGAGGCGGTAAGTTATGAATATCTTCACCATTAAAATTTATACTTCCTTCCCAAGCCCTGATTAAACCAGAGCAAGCTTTTAGAATTGTAGACTTTCCAGTTCCATTTCCCCCGAGTAATGCAACTACAGATTGTTTATCTACTTTCATTTGGGCTCCATTTAAAATTTGTACAGAACCATAACCAGATACCAAACTGCTTATTTTTAACAATTTCTCCCCCTTACTGAAATTATAAAAAATATGTATAATTTTTATACTTATTTTTTATAGACATACTACATAAATTTTATTAGGTTTGTCTAATAAAAACAAAAGGGGGGAACATGAAAAAATTACAAATCATTTTTTCAAGCATAGTATTCGCCGGAAGTTTAATAATCTCAACATTTGCTCAAGCTGAGAACATCAAAATTGGTGTTTCATTCAGAATGTTGTCAGATGTAGGTTATAAACACGGTGAACTTATAACTGATACCGTTAAAGAATGGAATTCTACTGGCGGTATTAACGGAAAACAAGTTGATTTAATTCTTTACAATGATGAATGTAAATCAGAAAAAGGTGTAGCTAACGCTACTAAACTTGCTTACGAAGATAACGTACATGTTATAATTGGATCAAGCTGTAGTTCAGTTACATTACCAATGGTACCTGTAATAACTAAAGCTGGGGTACCTCAAATAATACCTCACTCAACTAGTTCTAAAATTACGTTGCAAGGAAGTGAATGGATCTTCAGAGTTCCTGTATCTTCTAGATTTTACAAAATCGTGCAAGCTAAATTTACTGTTGAAAATTCTGGTAAAAAAATAGCTCACATTTATGTACCTGACCAAGCAAGTATGGATTTTTCTAAATCTATGATTAAATATGTAAAAGATGAGTACGGTGTTGATCCTATATATGAAGTTCAAGCTGGAGAAAAAGAAACTGACTTTAGATCTTACTTATTAAAGGCTAAAGCTACTAATCCAGATGCACTAGTATGTTCAGGACTTGTAGATGAAACTGTCCGTTGTCTTGTTCAGTCGTATGAAGTAGGAATACCTAAGAGTGTAGCTAGAGTTGCTAACTCTGTAGCTTCTAAAGTAGAAGTTCCAACAAATGCTGGAAAAGCGGCTGTTGGAGTAACTTATGCTGCTGCATTTGCCGCTTCAGATACTAGACCGATAGCTAAAAAGTTTGTGAAACATATTAAAAAAACGTATGGAGTAACACCTGGCCATGATTTTTCTCAAATGGAGGATTTATTAACTATGTTAAAACCTGCATTAGAAAAAGCTCAAGGTAAATTTAGTGGAGATCTAGCTAAAGATAGAGAATCTATTAGAGACTCTCTTGCTGGAATTACTAATTTTACAGGTTTAGCTTCTGGACCAATCAGTTTTTGTAAAGCTGGTACTCCGGAGTGTAGAGATGGTAACAGAACTCCTGTTATGATTGAATACACACGTGGTGGTAAAAATTGGAAGACTGGTGTAGCCGGTACAACAACTTTTAACGCTAGCGCAGGCCTTTAATATTAAAAATTAATGAGCGGTGGTCTAATCACTACCGCTCATTTTTTAAATCAACAAGAAAATTAAATGATTAATATTAATAAATTAAAGAAAATTAAAAGTAATTTTCCAGTGATGATAGGAATAAATGCTATAAAAGCGAAAGATTGCGCAATTATTATAGATGAAATTAAAAATGCAAAAGCTTTTGATGATATGATCCAAGGTGGAAGGAGCAGAATAAATAAAGGATCTAGAAATTTTAAAAATTATTTATCAAATTCAAAATTATCTAGAAAAATTTTTAAACAATTTAACAGTAGAAATTTTTATTATAAAGTAGAAAATAAGTTTAAAAAAACATTTAAAGATCATGGGTGGTCTAACACTTATTTACCTCAATCTTTTTTACCAAAAAAATATACTAATAAGAAATTAATGAATTCCAACGAACTGAAGAAAATGTTGGGCAATAGTTATAAAAATCCAAATGTAAATTTAGATATAGATTTTTCAGTTTCTAGAGGAGGGTATAGACTAAAACCACATAGAGATGACATAACTAGACTTTATAATTTTTTAATTTATTTAAATGATATACCAAAAAAAAATGGTGGATCTTTAACAATTTTTAAAAAAAAGACAGATAAGAAAATAAGAAAAACTTTTAGAAGGTTTCCTAGTATAAGCGAATTATCTAAGGTAAAAGAATTTACTCCAAATAAAGGTAGTGTTATTTTTTTTCAGTCTACTCCTAATTCTTATCATGGTGTTAAATTATTTAGGGAAACAAAAGGTCTTAAAAGATTTTTTATTTATGGAAGCTATGCTTTAAGTAAACCTGTAGTGTGGAAATTTAAAAATGTTACATATTTACCGCTAATTAAAAAAACAAATAAAAAACTTTTAACCTCTGGTCATGATTCAAATTATTTTTTAAAGGAAGCTAATTGATGGATAAATTTAATGAATTAATCAGAAAATATCCTTTTATAGGATTTTTTATTGCCTTTATAATTTTGATGTTAATTCCATCACTTTTTTTTACAAACTTATATCAATCACATTTAGCTAGTTTAATCTTTATAAACATTATAGTAGCGGCTGGTTTAAACATTGTTAAAGGTTTTTGTGGGCAAGTAACTGTAGGCCATGTTGGCCTATACGCAGTTGGTTCTTATACAGCTGGCTGTATGTTTATGCATCTAGGATCTGAATTGTGGTTGACTTTGCCTGCAGCAATTTTAGTTACTGGTTTTTTTGGTATTGCTTTTGGAATTCCTTCTTTCAGATTAGAAGGTCCTTACCTTGCTTTGGCTACACTTGGTGGAGGAGAGGCAATAAGATTATTTATTGAAAATGGAGCTTTCTTTGGGTCTACCTATGGGATCTCAAGTATCTCTCAACCAATAATTTTTGGAATAAGTTTTGATACACCTGATAAGTATTATTATATTTCAATGCCGATAATGTTAATAGCAATTTATTTTTCTTTTAGCATTTTACGCTCTTCAGTAGGAAGGGCTTTCATGTCAATAAGAGAAGATCAAATATCAGCAGCATCCTCTGGAATTAATGTCAAAAAATTCAAACTTTTAGCTTTTGTTTTAAGCGCTATGTTCGCTGGAGCTGCAGGTGCTGTTTATGCTCATTTACCGCCTGGATATATTCATCCAAATAATTATACAGTAATAGAAATGGTTACTTTTTTAGCCATGGTTGTTCTTGGAGGGTTAGGTCATATTTGGGGAGGTATAATCGGAGCGGTCGTTATAACTATTATCTACGATATAACTAGGCCTTTGTACCAGTATCAATTATTCATATTTGGACTAACAATCGTATTCACTATTTTATTTATGCCGAAAGGAATTGGCGGTTTTATAGATAAATATTTTATTGATAAAAGATTTAAAAAAAAACAAGCTGAGGGCTTGAAATAATGTTGCTTAAAACAAAAAAATTAATGAAAGCATTTGGTGGTCTAAAAGCAATAAATAAGGTCGATTTTGAAATACCAGAAGGTGAGATAAGAGGAATAATTGGACCAAATGGTTCGGGAAAAAGTACTTTTTTTAATTTAATCTCTGGTGTTTATGATCCTGACCCAGGAAGTTACATAGAATTCAACGGACAAGAAATTACCAACGAACCATCCCATAAAATTGGAGAGCTTGGTTTAGCAAGAACTTTCCAATTATTAAGATTATATCAAGATATGTCCGTAATAAACAATGTTATGTCAGGATACCACACTAGGGTTCCATATTCTTTTGCCGAGGCAATTTTAGGAAGAAAAAAAATATGGGATCAAGAAAAAAAAATAAAAGAAGAAATGATGGAATTGTTATCATTTGTGGGACTAGCTGACTACGCAGAAATGAATGCCAGTGAACTATCTGGAGGACAAAGAAGACTTCTTGTTCTAGCAAGAGCAATCGCAGGAAAACCAAAACTTTTAATGTTGGATGAACCAGCAGCAGGATTATCACCAGTCAACGTAGATAATTTAATGAAAATAATTATGCAGCTTAAGGATAAATTTGGACTTACATTAATTATCATAGAACATATATTAAAAGTGGTAATGGACACTTGTAATACAGTGACTGTATTTGATTATGGGCAAAAAATAGCTGAAGGCGCTCCATCTAAAGTTAAAGATGATGAAGCAGTAATAGAGGCGTATTTAGGAAAAAAAATGAACGATGAAGAAATGAGAAAAGCTCTTGCAGTATAAATAAAATTTAGTAATATTTTATTGAAATAAATGAGGAAAAATATAAAAAAAATTTTCAATAGACAAGGCTATGTTATAATCAAAGGAGCCTTAAATTTTAATCATGATTTAAAACCAGTGTTACAAGATATGGAATTTGTAACAAATAGATTAATTCATAAGTTTGTTAATAAGAAAAATAAATCAAAAATTTTAAAATTAAATTTAACGAATAAATACTTTTATTTGAGTAAAATTAATATACCAAATTTAGACCAATATTTTAATATAAGATTACCTCAGAATAAAATTAACAAGGATAGTGATTTCTTTGCTACCCAATCAATTTGGAATTTGCTTAAAAATAAAAAAATATTAGATAATTTAACAAAAATCTTAGGACCAGAGATATCTTCACACCCTTCTCAAAATTCTAGAATTAAACAACCCGAAAAAAATGTATCAAGTAAAAATTTAAATGACGGCTTATTAGGAAGAACACCCTGGCATCAAGACGCTGGCGTTTTAAATAAAAAAGGTCAAAGAGGCACCGATTTAGTTACTTGTTGGATACCTTTTACTAATACAAAAAAAATTAACGGATCAATGTTAGCAGTTAAAGAAAGCCATAAACTCGGTTTGGTTAATCATGATAAAGGAAGCAAAGGTCAGGTGGAAATTAAGTATAAAAATGTTTTAAATAAAATGGAAATAATTCCTTTAGAAGCAAATATTGGAGATATAATTTTATTAAATAGACATTTAATACATTGCTCTGGACCAAATAACTCAAAAAATTTTAGAATTAGTTTAGACTTTAGGTATAATAAAACTGGACAACCCTCTGGTAGAGAACCTTTACCTAGTTTTGTCGTAAAAAGTAAAAATGAAAAAAAAATAAAGATTAAAAACTTTAAACAATGGATTTCACTATGGGAAAAAGCTAAAAATAAATGTATTGCAAGAAAATATACATTTAAATACCCATTACCTACTTTTAGGAGTACTAAAAGAGATTTAGTGAAGCTTGTTTAATGAAATCTGACGGCAAGTCCGTATATTATACGAATTTTACTTTAGCTTTAATTGGTTATATTTTATTTGTATGTCAGGACACAATTTCAAAAGACTTAGTATCTAGATATCATTCAACACAAATAGTTTTAATCTCTTCTTTGTCAGCTTTAATAACTGTAGTTATTTACACTCAAGCAAAACAATCTTGGCATAAATTAAAAAAAGCAAATTTTACTGTTCATTTTTTTAGAACTTTAACAATGTTTTTAGCCATGACTTTTTTTATATACTCAACCTACTATTTGCCATTAACAACCCTCTATAGCATCATTTTTACTATCCCTCTTTTACTAACAATAGGAGGTGCAGTATTTCTTAATGAAAAGGTGAGTTGGAGAAGATATTTAGCAACTACAATAGGATTTATCGGCGCTATTATAGCTATTGATCCTATGAGTAGTGAATTTAACAAAATCGGCTTACTAGCTATTATAATGCCGTTTCTTCCAACAGCTAGTTATTTAATAGTAAGAAAATACGGTCAACAAGAAAGTTTATTTTCTTTTTTAATTTATGGTAAATTTTTAATGATTTTATTTTCAGCTTTATTTGCAATTTACTTTTACAAACCCATGTCAACTAATGATTTATTCATAAATTTAATAGCTGGTATTTTTAGAGGAATTGCGATTATATTTGTTATTAATTCTGCAAGAAACCTGCCATCATCTATTTTTGCTTCTGCTCAATATATACAAATTATTGCTGGAGGAATTATTGGATATTTAATTTTTAACGATATTCCTGAGTTAAATGTTTATTTTGGAAGTGTTTTAATTATTGGTGCAGGTTTATATATTATTTTAAGAGAATCAAAACTTGGAGTAAATATTGTAACATCTACTACTAGACATCCCACAATCCCTTTAAAAAAAATTGATTAATTTTTTTTTATTTTAATTTTTTTTCCTGATTTTGCACTTTTGATAATGGCATCAAATATTTTGAGTGAGTTTAACCCATCGTATCCGGTTACTTTAGGCTTAGTTTTTCCATTTACTACTTCACAAAAGTGATCTATTTGATTTATCAGGGTAAATTTGCTTAATTTAATATTCATATCTTTATGATATATTGGTTTCCACCAACTACGCTCACCTTTATTATACCAATGTTTTAAGTTTGGAAATTGAATAGAACCTTTGGTACCACCTATATAATAAGCTGATTGATTTGTGATTGGGTAGGCCGGATTTTCTCCAGCAGTTAATTCATAGCTCCATGGACCTACTATTGTATCAGAAACACTTAATGTGCAAAGAGAACCAGATTTAAACATAAAACTTACAATTGCCGTATCTTCAACTTTATATTTTCGAATTGAAGACGAAGTAAAAGCTTGTACATACTTAACAGAACCAAGTAAATAACAAATTAGATCAATATCGTGTACCAAATTTATACCTAATGGCCCTCCACCTTTTTGTGTTCTCCATTTTTCTTTATACCATTCTTTATTTTTATATAACCAGCACATTATATTTGCTGTAACGATTTTTCCTAATTTTCCTGAGTCAATTTTTTTTTTTACGGTTGTTACTATAGAATTATGTCTTCTATGATAGCCAATTAGTAAATGAGTTTTATTTTTTAAAGAGCTATTAATTATTTTTTTTGCTTTTTGTATATTATTAGATATAGGCTTTTCTAAAAGTACGGGAATTTTATTATCTAAAAAACTAATCGTATGTTTTTCATGAAATTGATTTGGAGTAGCTATAATCACTGCATCAGGCTTATCTATTTTTAGCAATGTTTTAGAATTTTTAAAAAAGGGAACATTATATTTTTTGGCATGCTTTATTGATTTTTTGTTGACATCAATTATCGAGTGAAGTTTTGCTTTTTTTGATTTTTTTATTGCTTTCAAATGCTGGATACCCATTAAGCCTATCCCAACTACAGCAATTTTTATTTTACTCATTGCATTTTTTATCCAAAATACTTGATAAAAACTACTAATGCTTTTCTTATGTGCGACACTATTGCAAATGATAATCATTCTCAATATTGTGTAAATGATACTTATTATCAATCTAAAATAGAAAGAAAATGAGAATATTATCAAGTATAATTGGCTTGATCATCTTTTTAACTAGTTCAAGTTTCGCTATGGATCATTCAAAAGAAGTGAATATCTATAGTGCTAGACACTATGATTCAGATGTTCAACTCTATGAAAAATTTACTGCAAAAACAGGTATAAAAGTAAATGTAGTTTCTGGTAAATCAGGAGCGTTAGAAAAAAGAATAACAGAAGAAGGATCTGATGGTAAAGCAGATTTATATATTACTGCTGATGCCGGTAGATTAGGTGCTTTTGAATCTAAAGGTATGTTGCAAAGTGGTTTAAATACTTCAGAAATTAAGTCTGCAGTGCCAAGTAACTTTAGAACTTCTAAATGGGTGGGAATTGCTAAAAGAGCTAGAATAGTTTACTTCGCGCCAGAACGTGTAACTGGAGCAGAGCTCTCTGGATTAACATATGAAAGTTTAGCTGATCCTAAATGGAAAGGTAGATTAGTAATAAGAGCTTCTAATAACATTTATAATCAGTCATTGGTTGCTTCATTAATAACTAACAATGGCAAAGGAGCTGTATCGAATTGGTCTAAAGGCGTTGTTTCAAACATGGCAAGAGATCCAAAAGGCAATGATAGAGCTCAAATTTTAGCTGTAGCAGCAGGTGAGGCTGATATCGCAGTAGCTAATACTTATTATTTAGCTTTAATGTTGTCTGGTAACAAAGGGCCTGAACAACAAGCGGCTGCTAAAAAAGTTAAACCCTTCTTTCCTAATCAAAATGATAGAGGAACGCACATGAACATTAGTGGCGCAGGATTAGTTAAAGGAGCGCCAAATAAAGCTAATGCGATTAAGCTAGTAGAGTTCTTATTGAGTAAAGAAGCGCAAGAGCACATTGTGAATAATACTTTCGAATACCCTATGATCACAGGTGTTTCACCACATCCATTAGTAGTCAATATGGGATTAGATTTTAAACAGGATCTTGAAACAAAAGTTGCTAATTATGGAAAGAAACAAGCTTCTGCATTGGAAGTAATGACAGGCGCTGGTTGGAAATAGGTTAGTTTGTTAATTTAGATGAGGTAAAAAAAATGCAACAAAAAATATCAAATAGAGAAATTTCAGAAATTAAACTTCAGGAAATCAAAAAAATAGTATCATCTTTATTTAAAAAAAATAAAATATAAATTATGATTAGAATAAATTCATGGTATTCAGTTTCTTTACTTATTTCATTATTAGTAGCTATTCCTATAATAACAGTATTTTTTAGCTTTTTTAACACAACGAGTGAATATTACGAACTCTTGAGAAATACCTTTTTAATAAATTATATTATAAACTCTTCTTTAATCCTAATTGGAGTTTTAACACTAACTTTTTTTTTTGGGGTTGTAGCAGCTTATTTTGTATCTTTTTATAATTTTCCAGGAGTAAATTTTTTTAAGTGGGCTCTGATATTATCATTTGCAGTTCCTGCTTATATTTATGCTTATTCATTGACAGCTTTTTTTGAAAACTTTGGCTCTCTTTTTTCATTATTAAAATGGCTTTTTGGAGATGGCAATTACAATAGTTATATTCCAAAATTTGATGGAATGCTTGGTGCTATTATATCTATGTCATTTTCTCTATTTGGATATGTTTATGTTTTAACAAGAGCTTCATTTTATTATCAATCAAATAATTTAATTGAAGTAGGTAAAAATCTTGGATTTTCATCTCAAGAAAGTTTTTTTAAAATTATTTTGCCATCTGCTAGGCCTGCGATAGTTGCAGGTTTATCCCTTGTAGCTATGGAATGCTTATCAGATTTTGGTACAGTTCAATTTTTTAGCGTTTCAACCCTAACAACTGGAATATATAACTCTTGGTTATCCTACGATGATTTAAATACTGCTAACCAAATCTCGTTTTTTTTATTGTTAATCATATTAGTTTTGTTTGTCGTAGAAAACTATTCTAGAGGTGGAGCTAAATATCACCAACCTTCAAATGGTTTTAAAAAAATTCCTAAGATTGATATATCAGGTAAAAAATCATTTTACGCGATCTTTTTTTGTACCTTTTTATTTTTTTTTAGTTTTATTTTTCCAACAACTCAAATGATATATTGGACTATTAAATTCCCTAAATATTTTAATGATATAGATTTATTATTTTTAAATTTAAATACACTTGTTCTTGTAATTTTAGCTAGTATTATACTCGTAAGTATTTCTTTACTCGTAAATTATGGTAATAGAATATCAAAAAGTAAAATTCTTGACAATTTAAGTTTATTTTCAATTTCAGGTTATGCAATTCCCGGTATAATCTTAGCAGTCGCTTTCATATCCTTTTTTTCTTGGTTGAGTGACACTGTTACTGCAAATTTTGGAGTTATTAGTATTAAAAATTTTTTTATTGGATCATTAACTGGTTTAGTTATAGCTTATTTTATAAGGTTTTATTCATTAGCTTTTAACGGAATTAAATCTAATTATTTAAAAATTAATCAATCAATTGATGAAAGCTCATATTTATTAGGATACTCAAAGATAAGAACTTTTAGAAAAATTCATTTCCCTTATTTAAAAAACAGTATTTTATTAATAGGTATACTTATAGCTATAGAAATTATAAAAGAATTACCGATTACATTAATATTAAGACCATTTAATTTTGAAACCTTTGCAACAAAGGCTTATGGCTATGCCTCTCAAGATTTGTTAGAAGCAGCAGCTTTACCATCATTATTTTTAATTTTTTGGGCTGGTATATTGATTTTTTTAACCTCTAAACATATACTTTCCGAAAAATAAGATTATATTTACTTAACAATGTCTAGAAATTTTTTAGAGATCATTAATACTTCTTTTATTGCAAGTAAACTTAATAAAGTTTTAGATTTTAATCTTACAATTAAAAATGAAGGGGATATTATTTGTTTACTTGGGCCATCAGGTATCGGAAAAACAACTATTCTAAGATCTATAGCCGGTTTACAGAAAATTTCTAGAGGGTCAATTTCATTAAAAGGAAATTTCATATCTAACGATAATATTCATATAGAACCTGAAAAAAGAAATATTGCACTTTCATTTCAAGATAATAGTTTATTTCCACATTACACAGTTTTAGATAATATTAACTTTGGAGCTAAGCGTAATAGAAATTCACGATACAATTTCAATGTAAAAGAATTAATTAAAACTCTACACTTAGAAGGTCTAGAAAAAAAATTTCCTCATCAAATAAGCGCTGGAGAAGCCCAGAGAGTTTCATTAGCTAGATCACTCATGTCCAAACCAGACCTTCTATTATTAGATGAGCCTTTTTCGAATATTGATGAAAGTTTAAAGGTAGAGCTTCAATTAAATATTAAAAAAATTTTAAAAAATAATAAAATAACAACAATAATGGTTACACATGACTCATACGAAGCTTTTTATATGTCAGATTATTGTGGCATCATTCTAAGCCAAACACTAAAGCAATATGATACGCCATATAATATTTATCATTATCCTAATTCAATAGAAGTTGTTAAATTTTTAAATAGAGGTATCTTAATAGATGCTCAAGTCATTGACGATAAAAGTGTTAAACACAAATGTTTAGGCATAATAAAAGGTAATTTTGTAAAAAAATATCCCAATGGAACTTCAGTAAAACTTTTGGTTCAACCAGAAGATTTAGAACACGATGATAAAAGTAATCTAAAATTAGAAATAATGGATAGAAAATTCAGAGGAACAAATTTTATTTATACATTAAAGACGAAAAATGATGATTTAATACCTGTATTTGTACACTCCCATCACATTCATCAACATGAGATTGAGGAAAAGTTTGGTATTAAAACTCCGATTTATATTGACCATTTAGTATGTTTTTGAGTAAATACAATGAAAAAAGAGCGCCCTTAGCTCAGCTGGATAGAGCATCGGTTTTCTAAACCGAGGGTCGGAGGTTCGAATCCTCCAGGGCGCGCCAAACTCCATGAAAAAATATTTATTTTCATTATTATTTATATTAATTTTCAAAAATAATATTTACGCTGATATAAAATTAAATAAGATAGTTGATGGTTTAGATTCCCCGTGGTCATTATCAATTCTTGATGAAAATCATTATCTTATAACAGAAAAAACAGGTAATATAAAAATCTTAAATAAAGCTAACAAACAGGTAAAGAAAATTAATCATAATTTAAAAATTTTACAAGGTGGTCAAGGCGGTCTTTTAGATATTTTATATTATAATAAAAAATTAATTGTTTCATATTCAGAAAATAGAGGAGACTGGAAGTCCAGCACATCAGTAGCAATAGCAGATTATAATTTAAAAAACTTAAATTTTAAAAATATCTTTAGATCTTCACCACCAATTGAAAGCGGGTATCATTTTGGTTCACGCTTAATTATTAAAAATAATCAACTATATATTTCTGCTGGTGAAAGAGGTAAAGGAAAAATAGCTCAAGATTTTAAAAAACATCCTGGTAGTATCATTAGAATAAATTTAGACGGAACAGCACCAAAAGATAATCCTAGATACAAAAATAAATTAGGATGGTTATCTGAAATTTATCAAATAGGAATAAGAAATGTTCAAGGTATGTGTTTATCACCATATGATAAGGAAATTTATATGACTAATCATGGAGCAAAAGGTGGCGATTGGTTTGGTAGAGTAATAGCTGGTGGTAATTATGGATGGAATAATTTGTATTGGGGAGGCACAAAATATTCAGGATTAAAAGGAGGACCCAAATGGTTACCAGGTTATGATAAGCCAATTAAATATTACGTACCCTCTATAGCTATCTCTGCATGTCTCATTTATAGTGGTAAAGAGTTTCCTGAATGGCAAGGAGATGCACTTATTGCATCTCTAAAAGATCAATCTATTAGAAAATTAACTTTTAAGAAAAATAAATTTACAAAAGAAGAAATTATATTAAAAAATCAAATTGGAAGAATAAGGGATATTAAAGAAGATAGTAATGGCCGAATACTTATACTTACTGATAAAGGAGGTCTTTGGATTCTCTCTAAAGATTAATTAATGAATTCAAATATTCTTAAAAAATTATTTATTAACTACTGCGATAAAAATAAATTTGATAAAAATGTAAATCAAATTAAAATAATCGAATTATTATCATCATTTTATTTAAAAAAAAAAAATATTTTAGATTTTATTTTAAAAAAAAAAATTAAATTGGCTTTTTATCTGTATGGGAATGTGGGTGTAGGAAAAACTATGGTTTTGAATTTTTTTTACAATAATTTAGAAGTAAACAAGCTAAGAATACATTTTAATGAATTCATGCTTAATTTTCATGATTATAGACACAAATTTAAAAATGAAAATGACTCTATAGAAAAATACGTTAAAGAACTTAAAAAAAAATATCGAATTATATATCTAGATGAATTTCAAGTTACTAACATTGTAGACGCTATGATACTGGGAAAATTATTTGAAATTATTTTTAAGGAAAATTTAAAAATTATAATAACTTCAAATATTAAAATAAATGATTTGTATAAAGATGGACTTCAAAGAGACCAGTTTAAGCCTTTCATTTCATTAATTAAAGAATTTTCTATAGAGAAGGAATTGATAATAGATGATGATTATAGAAAATCTTCTGATAATAATATGCAGAGATTTTTTTATCCATTAAATGAAAAAACTAATTTTAAAATTAATAAAATTTTTAGAGAAATCACAAAAAATAAAAAAAAAGAAAATAAAATAATTAAAGTAAAAGGAAGAGATTTTATTTTTAAGAATTATTTTAATCAGATTGCTAGATTTAACTTTGACGAACTTTGTAATAAAAACTTAGGTGCTGAAGATTATATAAGTATTGCTGAGATATGTAATTTTATAATTATAGAAAACATACCTAATTTTTCAGATGATAACATTAATCAACAACAAAGATTCATAACTTTAATTGACATTCTTTATGAAAAAAAAATTTTATTATTACTAAGTTCAAATTTA
>MDTB01085959.1_pt1 | contig 18846 bp, 20 predicted proteins | sample 811161 | NCBI WGS metagenome assembly MDTB01 (sample SAMN05326650, study PRJNA326480) | marine metagenome | isolation source: seawater | place: Mediterranean Sea | collected 2009
TACACTTTTTACTGCTTCTTCGTATAATGCTCTCCCTCCACCATACTCCATCCATCCCATTACTTCTTGAGATGACATTCCATACGAAGGTCCAGTTCCAAAAAGTGAAGCTGCAGCATTCTTACCGTACCAATATGCTGTCACCCAGTGACCCATATCGACAACACCAGAACTAACTGCTTGTCCAACTTCTGAAGTTTTCACAATTGCTCCAACTGGTTGAAGATCTATTTTTAGTTCTCCACCAGACATGTCGCTAACCATGTTGCAATAATCTTTAGCCATTTCAAAGAAGATATTAGCTCCTGAAGGCCAAGCTGCTTGCATCTTTAAAGTCATCGGAGCACCCAGAGCAATGTTAGGCATTGCAACTGTTGCTGCCGCTGCTGCACCCGTCGCTGCAGCTGCTTTAAAGAACTTACGTCTTGAAGGAGTTTTAACTCCTTTTATTTTCTTGTCTTTAGACATATGTCCCCCTGTTATTAATTTAATGAATTATTTAAGCACAAAGAGACTAAAGAGTCTCTCTATAATTTTGCAAATAAATCTAAGGTAAATATTTAAATATACAATTTTTACGTGTACTAATTTATCAAATCTTGTGGCTTTTTATTATTAAAAAAATCCTCTAAATTTTTTGTAGCTCTGTAAGCCATATCCCACCTAGTTCTTTTAGTTGCGCTTCCTAAATGAGGTAGTAAAAAAATGTTTTTCAATTTTAAATACTCAGGATGAATTTTAGGCTCGCCATTATAAACGTCAAGCCCATAAGCAAAAACTTTTCCACTTTTTATAGCTTCAACCATTGCTTCATCATCTACAACATCTCCTCGAGCTGCATTTCCAACTACAGTGTTATCCTTCAAGTAACTTAAGGTTTCTTTGTTGATAATTTTTGTTGTCTCTGGAGTAGCTGGACAATTAATTGATAAGAATTCACTTTGCTCAAATAAACTTTTAATATCATGATGATAAATTGCACCATCTTCTTCTTCAGGCGATAGTCTAGATCTATTATGATAATGAATTTCCATACCAAAGCCTTTTGCTCTTCTAGCTACTCCTCTTCCAATTCTTCCCATACCAAGTATGCCTAATCTCTTATTAGACATTTGTTTTCCTAATAAAAAATCCCAGGACCATTTCCAATTTTGTTTTTCTGCAGCAATTCTTCCCTCGTAAGCTTTTCTAGAAGCTCCCAATAGAAGTAAAATTTGAATATCTGCAGTTGCATCAGTTAAAACATCGGGGGTATTAGTCACTGCTATACCTTTAATTCTTGCAGCTTTGAAATCTATGTTTCCAAATCCTACTGCTCCGTTTGCAATAATTTTAATTGAACTTGATAATTTAGATATAGTCTCTGCATTTATAGGATCCGTAACAGAACTTAAAATACCATCACAGTTTTTAGATTCTTCAATAATTTCTTGTGCAGAATAAATTTTATCCTTTAAATTTAGTTTGACATCAAACAATTCCTTAAGTTTCTCCTCATTTTCTTTAAGTAATTTCCTAGTTACAAAAATTTTTTTCATTTTAAAGATCTTTTAATTTATAAGGTTTCGGTCCTCCTGTTAGCCAATCAACGACTTCTACCGTATGAATAATTGGTATATTTGTACCACTAGAAATTTGAGTCATGCAACCTATATTTCCTGTTGAAATAAAATCTGGAGAAATATCTTCTATGTTTTTTACCTTATTTTTTAATAAAGTTTTTGCAATTTTTTGTTGTAATATATTGTATGTTCCTGCAGATCCACAGCATATATGACCATCAGGTATATTCAAAACATCATTGCCACTTTTTTTAATAAGATTAATTGGTTGTTCATGAATTTTTTGACCATGTTGCATTGAACAAGCTGAATGATAGGCAATTTTATATTTTTGTTTTTTTTGACTAAATTCAAGTTTAATATTTTCGTCTAAATACTCAGAAATATCTTTTGTGAGTTCAGAGATTTTTTTTGCTTTCTTTTTTAATTCTTTATTATTTCTAAAAATATAACCATAGTCTTTTAAAGTTGTTCCGCAGCCTGAAGTATTGCTTATTATAGCATCCAGTCCGTTTTCAAGATACTCATCGTACCAAAAATTAATATTTTTAATAAAAGATTTTTCAGCTAAATCTTTTTTTCCTAAATGATGATTTAAAGATCCACAACAGTCTATTTTTGGCAAAACAACTACCTCAACACCATGTCTATTTAACAATCTAATAGTAGACTCATTAATTTCAGGGGAAATAACTCTTTGTACACAACCAATAAGCAAGGCAACTCTAGCTATAGTTTTTTTTCCTTCTGAAGGATAAATCTTTTGTGTCCTAATTGTTTTTTTTGGAATTCTACTCGGCATTAAACTTAATGAGTTTTTTAAAAATTTAGGAAAAAGAAAACTAAAAGGTTTTGCTATCAAACTAGTGTAAGCTAAAATTTTAAATATTCTAGGATTGGGAAGTACTAAGGAAAGTGTTTTACGTATGAGTCTTTCAAATAAAGGCCTTTGATAAGTTTCCTCTACATAGTTTCTGCCATGGTCAATTAGGTGCATATAATTCACTCCTGAAGGACAAGTTGTCATACACGCATAACATGATAGACATCTATCAATGTGTTTTGTTATTTTTTTGTTAGCTGGTTTATTATTTTCTAACATATCTTTAATAAGATAAATTCTTCCCCTTGGTCCATCCAGTTCATCTCCTAAAATTCCATAAGTTGGACATGTCGCATTACACATTCCACAATGCACACATTTTCTTAAAATTTCCTCGCTAGATTTATTTTCTTTGTTTTTAAGTTGTTCCTCTGTAAATGAAGTTTGCATTATATTCCTGAGTACATTTTGCCTGGGTTTAATATTCTTTTTGGATCGAAACTTTTTTTTATTTTTTCTGTAATCTTATATTTAATAGGATCAATTGTAAAAATATCAATAAATGCCTTTAAATTTTCTTCTATCTTAATCACAGTTACGTATCCTAAAGATTTATTAACAATATCTTTTATTTGCCTTAAGGACTGTGAATTTATGCTATCAACTTGTAACCAAATTAGGCTACCTCCCCAATCAATAAAATATTTGATTTCATAAGGTTTAAGTTTATTAATAACATCGAAGGTCTCACTAGCTGGAACCACTACTCTCAATAAGTTATTTTTTAAATCTGAAAAAACTTCTAAACTTCTCGTTTTTTCCCAAAAAATGTTTGATTGCTCGGGCTCTAAAATAACCATTTCATTTTTTTGAATTTTTAACTCTTCACACAATTTATTTATTCTATGCATAATAGACTCGCTAGGTCCCTCTACTCTAATTGCTGTAATCGGTCCTCCCGAAGTTAAATCATTAAAAGTAAAATAATTTCTAAAATATTCAGGGTAAAAAACCCCTCCTGATGGGTCGCTTGACGATGAAAGTGATAAATTTAAATATTCTAAAGCTTTAATTAAATGAGGATTATCAATAACTAATGTTTTGTTAGAAGCTGGTTTTGGTAAAACTTTAATTGAAACCTCAGTTAAAACTGCTAACGTTCCAAAAGAACCAGACAGCAGTTTACTTAAATCGTACCCAGTAACATTTTTTACAACTGTACCTCCTGATTTTATTATCTCCCCTTTTCCATTTACTCCTTGAAAACCTAGAACATGATCTCTAGCGCTTCCAACTTTAAATCTCCTTGGCCCAGCAAAATTACAGGAAATAACACCTCCGATTGATCCTTCTTTGCTTTTACCATTAAAAAGTGGCCCAAAGTCATTTGGTTCAAATGCTAATTGTTGATTATTCTTATCTAATTCTCTTTTAATATCTTTTATAGGAGTTCCTGATTTTACTTTAATGTAAAGTTCCTCAGGTTTATAATCAATAATACCTGAATAATTTGAGAGATCTAGAGTTTTTTCTGCTTGAAAATTTCTTCCAATATTTTTTTTAGATTGCAGTCCGCTAATTTCTAAAGGAATGCTTTTTTTATAACATTCTTTAATGATCGATGAAATTTCATCTAAAGATTTGGGCTTGAATGTAGATAGACTAAAATCTTGGAATGTCTGGGAATTTTGTTTTTCCTCCATGGACATGAACCCTTCCTTCCTCAGCGCATTTTCTTAATATTGGATAGACTTTACCTGGGTTTAGTAAAGAGTTTGGGTCAAGAGCAACTTTAATTGTGAGTTGTTGTTGAATATCTGTATTATTAAATGCCTCACACATTAATTCCCTTTTTTCAATACCTACCCCATGTTCACCTGTAAGTGCACCTCCTACTTTTACACAATACTTTAAGATTTCTGCGCCAAATTCTTCGGTTTTTCTTAGAGACTCTTTATCGTTAGCATCAAACATAATTAAAGGGTGCAAATTTCCGTCGCCTGCATGAAATGCGTTGGCTACTGGAAGTTGATATTTTTTTGATAGCCTAGTAATTTCTTTTAGGACTTCTGCTAATTTACTTCTTGGTATAGAACCATCCATGCACAAATAATCTGGGGCTAGAACACCACAAGCAGGAAAAGCCGCTTTTCTACCAGCCCAAAATTTTAATCTTTCCTCTTTAGATTTACTCACTTTTATACTCGAGGAATTATTATGCTTTGCAATTTTTTCAACCATACTAATATAAGACTCTACTTCGTGCTCAGTTCCGTCAAATTCAATGATCATCATTGCTTCAGCATCAGTTGGATATCCAGCTTTTGAAAAATCATTTGTTGCTTTTGTTAAAGCTTTATCCATTATTTCCATACCTGCAGGTATGCAACCTTTGGCAATTATTTCTGCAACACAGTTTCCGGCGTCCTCAATAGTTGAAAATCCTACTAGCGCAGCTTTAACTACTTCAGGTGTTTTTAATATTTTAACTGTTACTTCGGTAATAACTCCAAGCAACCCTTCGGATCCAGTCATTAATCCTAAAAAATCATAACCCTCGGAGTCCATAACTTTTCCACCAAATCTTGTAATTGTACCATCCATTAAAACCACTTCAATTCCTAAAAGGTTATTAGTAGTTGCTCCATACTTAAGTGAATGTACCCCACCCGAATTTTCTGCAACGTTTCCTCCTATTGAACATGCAATTTGACTAGATGGATCTGGAGCATAATAAAATCCTTTGTCTTGAACTGCATTTGTAATTGCTAAATTAGTTACACATGGTTGAGTAACTACGCATCTATTTTTATAATCTAACTCTAAAATTTTATTAAATTTACCCATAGCCAATAAAACACAATCAGCTAATGGCAATGAACCTCCTGACAATCCTGTGCCTGCTCCTCTTGGAACTACTTTGATTTTATTTTCATTACAATATTTTAGAATTTCACTTACTTCCTCAACAGTTTCTGGAAGAGCCACTAATAGTGGCTTTTGCTTGTATGCAGCTAAAGCATCTGTTTCATATGGTTTAATTTGATCTTCATGAAACAAAATATTATCTTGGTTAATAATTTTTCCGATATCTTTAACAATCTTATCTTTATTAGATATTATAGATTTTTCAATTTTTGGCATTTGCAAGTTAGTCATTTAAATACTTTACAGGTTAAATTGTTTTGGGTCAAAATACTTAAATGTCACTTACTTGAGCATTTTACCAATTTTTTCAAGGGCTTTTTGGATATTGTCTTGTGAGGCTGCAAAACTAAATCTAACATAATCAACAGAAGTTTTGCCAAAAGCTGTTCCTGGTACAATTGCCACCCCAGCTTCGTGCATGCATTTTTTAGAAAATTCACTCCCGTTCATTCCCGTTTCAATCACCTTAGGGAATGCATAAAATGCACCTCCAGGCATACTACATGTAACTCCAGGTAAATCGTTTAATCCTTTGTGAATTAACTTTCTTCTTTGATCGAATTTTTCCATCATGTGATGAATAGAGTCATCTGGCCCATCTAGCGCAGCTATTCCAGCAAATTGTGACGGCGCATTCACGCAAGAAAAACTATTTATTGCTAATTTTGTTACATGTGGGATTAAGTTCTCTGGCCATACACTCCAACCCATTCTCCAACCAGTCATAGAGTAAGCTTTACTCCATCCGTCTAAGACTATTAATCTATCTTGTAGATCAGGATAATTAAAAAATGTTGGCATTTTTTTTCCATCAAAAATTTGTCTACTATAAATTTCATCGCTTAATATGTAGACATGTGGATGTTTCTTTAAGCCCTCAGCAAGAAAATCTATTGCGGGTTTTTCAACAAAACTGCCAGTTGGATTGTTTGGGTTAATTAAAATTACTAATCTTGTTTTATCAGTAATCAAAGATAAAATTTTCTCTGGGTCAAATTTTAAATCTTTTTCTTTTGTTAAATCATAAGGAACAGCTTTTGCTCCAGTATAATTAATCATTGATTCATAAATCGGAAATCCAGGTGTTGGATGAACTATCTCTGCGCCGGATTCTCCAATCATTTGAATTGCATAATACATTGTAGGTTTCCCCCCCGGCATAATCATAATTCTCTCAGGATCTACATCTTTTTTGTATAAACTTTTTATTTTTCTAGAAACAGCTTGCCTACACTCTGTAATACCATTAGCTAAAACATATCCATGGTGTCCATCGTCTATTGCTTTTTTAGCTGCCTCCATAACATGTTGGGGAGTCTTAAAATCTGGCTGTCCTAATCCAAGATGGATCATGTCTTTTCCTTGAGCTTCAAGTTTTTTTGCTTCAGCAAGAATACTAAATGCCGATTCTGTTCCCAATCTTTCTAAATTTTTTGCAAGTTTCATTCCGAAATTTTATAGTTTTATTTAAAAATTTTCAATATGTTTATATTGCATTACCTATATGCAATATTATTTTTACTAAGATCTTTGATAGTTTTACATCCCAGTAAAATCATATCTCTCGTTATTTCATCTTTCATTCTTCTTAACAGCATTTCTACTCCTTGTTGTCCTCCTGCGCTTAATGCATAAAGAAAAGGTTTTCCAAAACTACATGCCGTTGCACCGAGTGACAAAGCTTTTAACACATGGGTTCCTCTTCTTATTCCGCCGTCTACGATAATCTCAATTTTTCCTCCAACTGCATCAACTATTGAAGGTAGTTGATCAAAAGGAGATCTTGAACCATCTAATTGTCTACCTCCATGATTTGATAACATAATTGCTGAGGCCCCAATATCAACAGCTCTCTTTGCATCATCAACTGACATAACTCCTTTAAGTGCAAATGGCCCATTCCATTTTTTAACAACATATTCTGCATCCTTCCAACTCATAGCTGGATCATATTGCTCATTAATATATTCCATGACTCCTTTTGCGATACTTGATCCTTTTTTTGTAAAATGAGCAACATTGGCTAGTTGAAATTTTTCGTGTGCTAAATAGTTTAAAGACCATTTTGGATGCATCATAAAACTCATAATACTTTTTAATGTAAGTTTAGGAGGTGTAGTAAATCCCCACCTATGATCTCTTTCTCTATTACCCGCGACCACTGTGTCAACTGTTAAGCATAAAGCTTTGAAACCAGAACTTTTACACCTATCAATTAAATTGTCTGTTAAAGCTTGATCTTTATGAATATAAAGTTGAAATAGTTTTGGTCCTCCGGAAATATTGGAAATTTCTTCTATTGATGATGTTGCCATTGTAGACATACTATAAAAAGTTCCAAATTTTTCAGCTGCCCTAGCTGAAGCTTTGTCGCCATCATGATGATAGAGTCTTTGCATGGCAGTTGGAGCTAAGAAAATTGGTAAATCAATTTTTTGACCTAGAACAGTAGTTGAGAGATCTGGTTGACCAACACTAGCCAAAATATTTGGGACTAAGTCGCAATTTAAAAAAGATTCTGTATTTCTCCTTAAAGTTGTTTCATCATCTGATCCGCCGTCTATATAATGAAAAATTGGTGCAGGAAGATTTTTTTTTGCTAACTTCCTAAAATCTTCAACGTTATAACAGTCATTTAATGACATAGATTAAAATTTTTTGGAAAACGAAATTGACTGATTGTCTGTGCCTGGATTTACTTTACCCCAATCATTATTAGAAATATGGCTATAAGAATAACCAATATTTCCATAATCAAATATATCAAAACCTAATTTAATTTCACTTTTAAATTCAAGTTCATCTCCAAGATCTTTACCGCTACCTTTCTCATAATAACCTGGAGAAAAACTTGGTAAAATATTTATTGGTCCAACTTTATATTGAGCTTCTATTCCAGTATACAAATATACTGAATCTTTTCCTGTTATAAAACCACCACTTATAGGAGAAAATTTTCCTAATAAAGTATTCCTAAATAAATCTGGATTTTTATGTTCAATACCAAACAATTTAGTTTGATCATCACCTTCTTTATCTACAGTATCAAAGGTCCCAACATAACCAGTAATATCATTACGGGAACCCTCGGCGTATACTAAAGAGTTCAGAGCCGAAACAAATAATATTGTAATTAAAAATCTTAATTTCATATATTTAAAATACTATTTAAATTAAAAAAAGTATAGACACAATAAGAGTATTTATTGTCCCTTTTTTTTAAAAATCATTAAAATTATCAATCCTCCAAACAATAAAGCTAAATAAGGTAAGGCCCAAAGAATAAAATTAGTTCTATTTAATAAAGGTTTATATACAATCCATTCACCATAATTATTAACTAGAAAATTATATATATCTTTTTCAGACTTTTTTGATTTTACTTGTTCTTTAACAACTAGTTTAATAATTTGAGCAAAATCAGAGTTTGAATCAGCAATTGATTGGCCTTGACAAACTATACATCTAAGATTTTTTAAAATTTCTATTTCCTTCTGAGATAGTTCGTTAGCAAAAGATTGAAGATTAAATGTTAATATTGTTAAAAAAATAAAAAAAAATTTTTTCATTGCCCTTTTATGATTTCTAAGATTTTATTATAATCAGAATTATTGATTGGTCCTACAAATTTTTTTATTACTTGGAGATTTTGGTCAATTAAAATACTTTCTGGAATTCCATATATCCCAAATTTTATAGATTGTTTTCCATGCTGATCCTGTGCAAGATAATAATAAGGATTTCCTAAATCTTCTAAAAATTTTCTTGCATTGTTTTTTTTATCTTTAAAATTTACACCCAATATCCTTAATGAACTATTTTTTTTTAAATCCATTAAATATTTGTGCTCTTTTTTACAAGGTGTGCACCAGGATGCCCAAAAATTAACTAATGTATATTTATTATTTAATAATTGATTGCTGTTAATTGTATCGTCATTTAGACCTTTTAATTCAAAATTATTAATTTTTTTTCCTACTAAATTCCTAGTGTCATATCTATTTTCATTATTAAGTCCCAAAAAAAATAAAAATAAAATTACAGCTGGAATTAAAAAAGATAAAAAAATTTTAATTTTCATTTTTAAATAGCCTTATAAAGCCCCCACATGCTATTAAAATAGCTGACAGCCAAATACAAATCATAAAAGGTTTTTTTTGAAACTTTATATTATAATAATCAGATCTCTCTATATTACTCATTGTTAGATATAAATCATAACTTACTCGAGATCTTATTGACGATTCATAAGTAAGAGTTTCTGGCTTAGAATAAATTCTAATTTCAGGAGCTAATTTTATATTAGAAGAATTCTTTTTATCTATGATATTAAATTTGCCAACAACTGCTTTGTAATTTTCTCTCTCTTCTATGTTAAGTGAGTTAAAATTTATTATGTATTTTTCTAATGATATTTTTTCTCCCTCTTTTAGATTGAAATCTTTATCAATCGAAAAATTATGATTAATTCCAATAAAAAATACTAAAAGACCAAAACCTAGGTGTGAAATTATTCTTGCAAAATCTCTTGAGATTTTTTTGTTAAAGGTCTCAATTAAGTCTACCAATGAATGTATCACTAAAAAAATTGAAGTTATAATAATTAAATTTGTTAAGACGGAATGAATTTTAAAATAATATGAAATCAAAAAATTTATGATCAATGCAATTATCGATATAAATATTAAAATATTAAAATTTTTAAAACTATTTTTAATCCATTTTACTTTTGGAGCTAAGGCCATGAAAATCAAAAAAGGAATAACTATAGGAATAATTACTATATTGTAATAAGGAGGGCCAACTGAAATTTTTGAATTAAATAAAGCTTCTGTAAAAATCGGGTATATAGTTCCAATTAAAACTGTTATTAAATAAAAGGCCATAAACCAATTATTAACTAAAATAAAAGTTTCCTTACTATTATAGCTGAAATTATATTTTTCAATATTGTTTTTTTTAAAAAAGATAAACAATGATCCAAAAATCATAAGGCTCAAAAATATAAGTATATAAATACCTTTTGCGGGATCATTAGCAAAAGTATGAACTGAATTGAGAATTCCAGATCTAACTAGAAAAGTTCCTGTGACACTTAAAATAAAAGTTGATAAGCAAAGTATTATTACCCAAGAATAAAGCTTATCTCTTTTTTGCAATACAAGTATTGAATGTAATAAAGCCGTCATCACAAACCAAGGCATTAGGGAAGCATTTTCAACTGGATCCCAAAACCAAAAACCACCCCATCCTAATTCGTAGTAAGCCCATATTGAGCCAGTAATAATTCCTAAAGTTTGAAAACTCCAAGAAATTAACACCCAAGGTTTTATGGACTGAGCAAAAAACTTACCACGAAAATTACTTAAAAGAGACGCGATTGCTGCCGAAAAATAAATCGATGATCCAACAAAACCAATATAAAGAAGTGGAGGATGAATTGCTAAAGCAGGATCTTGCAGTATCGGATTTAATCCAAGACCCTCGTTAGGAGTTGGAAAAACAAGGCTAAAAGGATTAGAATTAAATAAAAGAAAAATAAAAAAACCTAGTATCAAAATATTTTGTGTTAACAATGTATAAATTCGATAAGTAGTTTTCGCGTCTTTATTTAAAATAAGAAAGAGAAAAGAAAAAATTACTAAAATATTAATCCATAATAGTAAGCTGCCTTCATGATTTCCCCATGTGCCAGTAATTTTATAAAAAAATGGTTTTAAAGAATGAGAATTTTGAAAAACTGTTACAATTGAAAAGTCTGAGGAAACAAATCCAACTATTAATGTTAAAAAACAAACAATCGACAAGGTAGATTGATATAAAGATAAACTTAATATTTTTTTTGGTACTTTTTCACTTTTATTCTTTATTAACAAGATAGAGTAATTAATTATATAAGCTGTAATAATAACACTTGTAATTATTAATATATTTCCAAAATTACTGAGCATTTTTATTTAACACCTTTTTTAATTCTGGTGGCATATAGTTTTCATCATGTTTAGCTAAAATTTTATCAGCTATAAAATATTTTCGATCTTTTAACTTTCCTTCAGCTATAACTCCTTTTTCCTCTAAGAATAAATTCGGAATTGCGCCATTATAACTAACTATAATTTCATTTTTTAAATCAGTAATAATAAACTTAATTTCTTTATTGTTAGTTTTAATTGAGTTTTTTTTAACCATTCCTCCCAACCGTATTGGTTGCCCAATTTTGATATTTGTATTTTGAAAGATGTCTGTTGGTGTTCTAAAATAAAGCAAATTTTGATTTAAAGTTTTAATTATAAAGTAAATAATTAAAAACGAAATAGCTCCTAAAGAAACTAAAAAGAAAATTCTATTTTTAACTTTTTTTGTTAGCATTTAAAAATGCTTTAGATGGTTTCGTTTTGTGAAATAAAAATTTGTTTCGCTATTTTAGATTTTTCTAAAACGGCTTTTTTTTCGTCATTTGATAATTTTGTTAGCTCCATAGCAAATTCACTCTCGTATTTTTTTAAAGTTTTTCTAGTCCTCAAATAAAAAATAACACAAGCTACTAAAGTTATTGCAAAAGATAACCATACAAATAATCCGTGGCTATTTATAAATAATAAGTTCGAAATCATATTCTTTTAATATTTTTTTTCTTTATTCTAATGATTTCTGTTTTATATTTCATTAGAAATATTAACGCACAATATAATAATAATACTAGTAACATCAACATTAAAGGCACCATCATAGACGAGTGTATAGAACTTTCCCCTCCTAATTTGATACTTGCAGGTTGATGGAGGGTGGTCCACCACTCAACTGAATACTTAATGATTGGCAAATTTATGGAACCTATAATTGCGATAATAGAACATATCCTGGTTGCAGACTCTTCTTTTCTTATCATTTTATAACTTAAAATAAAAATAATATAAAAAAACATTAAAATTATCATTGATGTAAGTCTTGCATCCCAAGCCCACCATGTTCCCCATGTAGGTTGACCCCATAAAGATCCTGTGATGATAGCTAAAGAAGTAAATAATAAACCAATGGGAGCTACACTTTTGTTTATTAAAAAAAAATTTTTAACTTTAAATATAAAATTTAATACTGATAAAAAAGTAATTAAAGCAAAGCAAGCTAAACTAATCCATGCGGATGGAACGTGTACATACATAATTCTAACTGCATCTCCTTGTAAATAATCAGGAGGAGAAATTATTAGAGCAAATGTTAAACCTAGTATTAAAATTAAAAAAAAAATTGAGTGTATAAAATTTATAATTTTTTCTATTAAAAAATAAATATTACTAAATGAAAAAAATTTCATCATATTGCTTACGTTAGTATAATAGTTTTTATTTTATGTGAAGTTACTATTTTAGCCTAACTGGGAAATGAGAGGGAGTTATGAAGTATTCTTAAATTCCCAATTAGGCGTGAACACTACAAACATAACTAAAATTCTTGTCATAGATTTGAGCTAATATTGTTGAATTTGTGGCGAATATAATAATTCTTTAGTTAGAAAGCTTAAAATACCCTGATCCTTTTTTACCAGAAAAAATTTCGTCAATTAAAGGGTGTTTAACTGGTTCCTTTGAGTTGTCAATTAGAAGATTTTGTTCAGATACATAAGCCTCATAGGTAACATCATTACTTTCCGCCAAAAGGTGATAGAAGGGTTGGTCTTTTCTAGGCCTCACATCTTTTGGAATCGATTGATACCATTCTTCTGAATTATTGAACTCAAAATCTACATCGTAAATCACTCCTCTAAAATCAAAGTGCCTATGTTTTACAATTGTACCAATTGAAAATTTTGCAATATTAGCCATAGTTAAAAGATAATAATTTTTTTATAAAAATCAATATATAAATTTATAAAAAAAGATATTTATGTTATGAATAGTGTGTGAATAAGTCCCTATTAAAATTTTTTACAGATTTTGGTCCATTACTTATTTTTTTTACAATATATTATAGAAGTGAAAAAGACCTAGGAGTAGCAATACCACCTTTAATTATTGCAACTTTAATCGCAATTTCAATTACCTACTTTATTGAAAAAAAAATTCCTTATATTCCATTAATAGGAGGTGTTTTAATATCTTTTTTTGGCGGAATGAGTCTTTATTTTAATAACCCGGTTTTTTTATATATAAAGCCAACAATAATAAATATTTTTTTTGCTATTATGCTATTAGTAGGAAATTTTTTTTTAAATAAAAATTTTTTAAAGATTTTTTTTAAAAGTGCTTTTCAGTTGTCTGAGATTGGATGGAGCAAATTAAATAATCGCTGGGCATATTTTTTTATTTTTTTAGCTTTTTTAAACGAATTAATTTGGAGAACACAAAGTGAAGAAATGTGGGTAAACTTTAAGGTTTGGGGAATTTTACCTTTAACTTTTATTTTCACAGCACTACAATTACCTTTAATTAATAAATATAAAATATGAAAAATTTAAAGCTTGTGGTAAGTAATGATCTTAAAAAAGAAAAAAAATTATTTTTTGTAAAAAAAGAACTTCAAACTATTTTAAATTTATACGCTAGTATGGTTTCAAATGGAACTTGGAAGGATTACGGTTTATCTACGGGGAATAAAGAAATTTCTTTTGATGTTTACCAAAGAGCATCGGATAAGCCTGTAATAAGAATTTTGAAAAATTTAAAGCCAAATTATTTGAATGAAAGATTTTTGATAAAAGATAAAAATGGTAATATTATTGAAAAATCTGAAAATCTTAATAGATTAATAAAAAAAACAAGCTGGAATAAATTGAAAATAGTTAAATAATTTTTTAGAAATTATTCAATTTATCTTCTTTGCCCAAAAAGTCTTAAAAGCATTATAAATAAATTAATAAAGTCTAAGTAAAGGGTTAAAGCGCCCATTACAGCTTTTTTACCGATAAGTTCTCCGCTGTCACTTGCAAGATACATATTCTTAATTTTTTGAGTATCATAAGCTGTTAAGCCAACAAAAATTAAAACTCCTAGTATGGATATTACAAAATACATCATAGAAGATTTCATAAATATATTTACAATTGATGCAATAATTATTCCAAAAAGACCCATCATTAAAAAAGAGCCAAGCTTAGTTAAATCTTTTTTAGTTGTATAACCATAAATACTCATGGCTCCAAATGTTCCAGCTGTGATAAAAAATACTCTTGTTATGCTTGCACCGGTGTAAAGTAAAAATATAGAAGATAAAGAAGCACCCATCAGTGCGGCAAAAATCCAGAAAGTAGTTTGAGCTTTTGATGCACTCATTTTAGCAATACCAAAGCTCATATAAAAAACTACTCCGAGTGGAGCCAGCATTAATATCCATTTAAGACCTGAAGCATAAATAGTATTCCCAAAATTTGTTAGACCTATAATTTGACCTCCGTCTCCGGTAACTACTGCCATTTTAAAAAAGAAAAGTGCAATAAAACCAGTGAGCAAAACGCCTGAAGCCATATAATTATAAACTTTAAGCATATAAGATCTAAGACCTTGATCTATTATTGCCTCAGAAACTGATGATTTTGTAGTTGCTGTTTGTTTATTAAATTCCATACCCTGTAATATAAGAACTTTTATTAACTTTTCAATAGCCAATATTTACTTTAAAAAAACACGATTATACAAGAATTTTATGAAATTTAAAAAATTAGGAAATACAGATATTGATGTCAGTTTGATTTGCCTTGGCACAATGACTTGGGGAACTCAAAATTCTGAAAAGGATGCTTTCGAGCAAATGGACTACTCTATCGATAAGGGAATAAATTTTTTCGATACGGCAGAACTGTATTCTGTACCTCCTACTGCAGACTCTTATGGAAAAACCGAAAAAATGATTGGTAACTGGTTTGAAAAAAGGAAAAATAGAGAAAAAATTATTCTTGCAACTAAAGTTGCTGGTCCTCGTTGTGACTGGATAAGAAATGGAAAAAATAATTATAATGAAAAAAAAATTGGAGAAGCAATAGAAGGGAGTTTGAAAAGATTAAAGACAGATTATATAGATTTGTATCAATTACACTGGCCTGAAAGATCTACAAACTGTTTTGGTGCGAGAGAATTTAACTTCGATAAAGAAGAAAAGGACTGGAATAGTTTTGAGTCTATTTTACAAGCACTAGATAAATATGTCAAAAGTGGAAAGATTAGATATATCGGAATGTCTAATGAAACTCCTTATGGATTATCCAAATATTTAGAACTTTCTAAAAATAAAAATTTACCAAGAATGATGTCGGTACAAAATCCATACAGTCTTGTTAATAGAACCTACGAGATTGGTATGTCAGAGATTTCGATAAGAGATAAATGCGGTTTGCTCGTTTATTATCCTTTGGCTGCCGGAGCACTTTCAGGAAAATATAGAGAGGGCCAAATGCCACAAAATTCAAGACAAGCTTTGTTTAAAGGATGGGAAAGAATGATAAATCCTTTGGCAATGAAAGCTTATGATGAATATCATAAACTTGCGAAAGAGTATAATATTACAATGGTACAGCTTGCTCAGGCTTTCGTCAACTCAAGGCCTTTTGTTACTAGCAATATAATTGGGGCAACTACAATGGAACAATTGAAAGAAAATATCGAAAGTATAAATATAGATCTTACAGAAGAAATGATGAATAAGATTAATTTAATACACAATAATAATCCTAATCCAGCACCTTGATTCAAAGCATTGAATTAGTTTTTTTTTAGTATAAATATGAAATTATGTACTTAAAAAAAATATTTATTATAATTTTGTCAATCTTCTTTTTCATGATTCAGGCAAACGCTAATACACCTAGATCAACTGGAAAATAAAAAAACTGGGAAAGCTTTAGTTTATCATCAGAAAAAGGGAAAATTTGTTTTGCCCAAACTATTCCTACTAAAAGATCCCCTAAAGTAATAAAAAGAGAAGCCTCGAGACTTTTTGTAACATTTAGACCTGGCGAAAATATAAAAGATGAAGTTAGCGTAACAAGTGGTCATGAGTATAAGTCATCTTCTGTAACTGCTAAATCTGGTAAAAGTAGTTTTAGTTTTTTTTCGCAAAAAAACTTTGCGTGGTTGTTAGATGAAAAAGAAGAAAAAAATTTTATTAAATTAATGAAAAGAGCAACAAACTTAATAATAAAAGCAAACACTAAAAACGGAGCCGAAACTACCGATCATTATTCAATGATGGGTTTTACTAAAGCTTATAATACGGCTAAGAAAACTTGCGGTTAAATGAAAAAAATTGTTCTTGCTTATTCTGGAGGTCTAGATACCTCAATTATATTAAAATGGCTTCAGGAAAATTATAAAGCTGAGGTTATTGCCTACACATCCGACATCGGTCAGGAAATGAATAAAAAAAAAATTATTAAAAATGCAAAAAGACTAGGTGTCAAAAAAATAATTATAGAAAATTTAAAAAATATTTTTGTTAAAGAATATGTTTTCCCAATGATTAGAGCACATGCTGTTTATGAAGGTGTTTATTTATTGGGAACATCTATTGCAAGACCATTAATTGCAAAAAGACAGATTGCCATTGCAAAAAAATTTAATGCCTTTGCAGTTTCTCATGGAGCAACGGGTAAAGGAAATGATCAGGTAAGATTTGAGTTGGGTTATGCATTCTTTGGTGGCAAAAAGATTAAAGTAATTGCCCCATGGAGAGAATGGAAATTACAGTCTAGAAGTGATTTAATTAAATACGCAAAAAAAAATAATATTCCTATTCCAAAAGATAAAAAAGGAGCTCCTCCTTTTTCAATCGATGATAATATTTTTCATACCTCTACTGAAGGAAAAATTTTAGAGAATCCCAAAAGTTCTGCTCCAGAATTTATATATCAAAGAACAGTATCTCCAGAAAAAGCACCTAATAAAAAAACAAGAGTTAGAATTACTTTTAAAAATAGTGATCCTATTGCAATTAATGGAAAAAGATTAAGTCCTGAAAAAATTTTAGATAAATTAAATAGATTAGCTGGAAAAAATGCAGTTGGAAGAGTTGATTTAGTCGAAAATAGATTCATAGGTATAAAATCTAGAGGAGTATATGAGACGCCAGGCGGAACAGTTTTATATGTTGCTCACAGGGCTATCGAATCAGTAACATTGGATAAAGAAACTACTCATGCAAAAGAGAGGGTTATGCCTCATTATGCTGAACTTGTTTATAATGGTTATTGGTTTTCAAAAAAAAGAATGAATCTTCAAAAAATAATTGATAAAAAAAGAAATCAAGTTTCTGGTGAAGTCGTTCTTAGTCTATATAAAGGAAATATTAATATTTTGTCTAGAAGAACAAAAAATAAAGCCTATTCAATGAAAAAAGTTTCTTTTGAGGAAAATAAAACGTTTAATAAATTAAAAATCGAAAAATTTATTAAACATCACTCTAAACAGTTAAACAAAGTCTAAAATTCTGATACTAATACTATAATGAATGCAGCGATTCGAAATATCCAGTTAGTAGCAGTAATCGTAGTTCTAATTGCAACGATACTTGCTTTTCTTATAGAAATTGTAAAAATGTATGAGGTTCAAACTGTTACTTTAGCGGACTTGCTTTTAATGTTTATCTATATTGAGGTAATAGGCTTGGTAAGATCATATTGGGAGTCAAGGGCAGTTAGAGTTATTTATCCTCTGGTGATAGCTATAACAGCGCTAGCAAGATATATTATATTACAAGATAAAGAATCCGACCCAACTAACTTAATTTATTTAGCTTCAGCAATTTTAATAGTCTCTTTTGCTACTGTAGTAATAAGATTTAGAAGAAGTAAATATTTAAATATTGATAAAGATAAATCTAACGATCTTTAAAACACTGAAGCGTATTTTTTAACAAGCATGCAATTGTCATGGGACCAACTCCGCCAGGGACCGGCGTAATTGCTCTAGCTATTTCTTTAACAGTATTAAATTCAACGTCCCCAACTATTTTATCTTCTACTTTATTAATTCCTACATCAATAACAATTGAGTTTTTTTTTACCCAATCACCTTTTACTAAATTAGCAACTCCGACAGCTGCAACTAAAATATCTGCTTTTAAACATTCTGACTTCAGATCTTTTGTCTTTGAATGAACAATTGTAACTGTGCAATCTTCTTTTAAAAGTAATTGCGCCATTGGCTTACCGTTCAAATTAGATCTACCAATTATTACGGCATGTTTACCCGACAAATTCTTTTCTACCTTCTTAATCAGTAGTAGACATCCTAAAGGAGTGCAGGGAACTATTGCTTTATATCCAGAGGCAAGATTTCCTACATTCACTGGATTAAAACCGTCTACATCTTTTAACGGATTAATAGCATTAATAATTTTTTCTTTATTGATTTGGTCTGGAAGTGGTAGTTGAACCAATATACCTGATATGTTTTTGTCTTTGTTTAATTCTTCAATTTTATCAAGCACCTCTTCCTCACTAACATTCGATGGGTATTTAATTACATTAGAGTTTATGCCAACTTCTTTAGAATTTTTTTCTTTATTTCTTACATATATTTGACTGGGCGCAAATTCACCAATTAA
>MDTB01224816.1_pt1 | contig 18846 bp, 14 predicted proteins | sample 811161 | NCBI WGS metagenome assembly MDTB01 (sample SAMN05326650, study PRJNA326480) | marine metagenome | isolation source: seawater | place: Mediterranean Sea | collected 2009
ATCCCTGCTAATGTAGGATCAACATTAAACCAACCTACACAACCGAAAGCAGATTTAAGGGTTAATGGAACAAGTTCCATTTTGCCTACAGTTCAAATTACCCCTCCCCTGCAGATCAAAACTAAAGAAACGACTCAAACAAACTCTACTAATTCAAATATTTGGACAGGTACTGTTAATGAGGCGGAAAATCAATTTGCTACAGATTTGATAGATGGGATTGATACAGTAAGCTATGCTAAAACGAAAATTCCTTTTACCGGAAAAATGCAAATTTTAGATCAGAAAGGATCTTTAATTGGGGAAGTTAATCTGATTGACGGACGACTCCATGGAGAAGAAGTTTTTATGGACGAGACTGGAACCATAACCGAACGAAATATTTGGGAAAAAGGCATCCGTATAAAGTAATAATTTTGGATCGGCTAGTCGAAAAACTTGGCTCATTTACAGTTTCTCTTCTTAATACATAAAATAGCCAGATTATTTGGCGTGGATGAATATATCGATAGTATTTACTAACGTTAAAAATATTATATTTCCCCTATAAATTATTCGTAGTAGTTTCATCCAATGGTAGCATCCAATCCGAGTATCCACAAATCCAAGATTAATTTGCCTTACGAACCGACTGAGTTCCCTCGAGAACTTTCTAGGCATTACATTTCAGCAAGTGATGATGACATCGCTCAAATGCTCCATTTTATTGGACTGACATCTACGGACGAACTCTTCGAACATATTCCTACTTCTCTTCACTTTAAAATGGGTACTGATCTACCTGAGGAACTCAGTTACGAGGATGCAGTCACGCAGCTTGCAGAGATTGGAAGCAAAACCAATTTAAAAACATCATTTATTGGTGACAGTTTACCTTTTTGGAAAATCCACCCGATAGTCGACTTTGTATCTAATCTCCGATCGTTATCTACATCCTATACTCCTTACCAACCAGAAAGAAGTCAGGGTACGCTAGTAACTCATTGGATTTACCAGTGTGTAATGTCCACTTTAACCGGATTTGAAGCCATAAACACTTCACTTTACGACAGATCGGCAGCAATTTACGAAGCCATTACCTGTGCCACCAGAACAAACAAACGAGCGGGAAAGATTTTATTGTCCGCCTCTTTGTTCGAGTCTGAACTTGAAGTTATAAAAACACTTTCAGAAGAAACCGATTTAAAATTTATATCTGTTCCAATTGATCCTGATTCAGGTTTACTTGATTATGATTGGCTTAATAATTTACCTTTGGAGGATACTCAGGAAATCTCGGCTTTTGTCTTCCCCCAAATAAATACCCTTGGCTTGCTTGAGGATGTTAACTTTCTGAGTGATTTTTCAAATTTACATGGAATTCGATCGATTGCATGTATTGATCCTATGCTCTTAGGAACGGGTGGGCTTAAACCACCTACTGACTTTGGCGAAAACGGGGCCGACTTTATTGTTGGGGAAGCACAACACCTAGCAATTGCTCCCAATTTTGGCGGTCCAGGACTTGGGATATTTGGATGCAGGCATAACGAAAAAAATAAAAAAGATCTTCGTGCAACACCAGGTAGATATATTGGCAAGGCCAAAGACTTTAATGGAAGAGATTGTTTTGTTATGGTTTTGTCGACCAGAGAGCAACATATTCGAAAAGAAAAAGCCACATCCAATGTATGCTCGAACCAAGCTTTTTTAGCAACGCTTGCGGGTGCATCTCTCTTAGCAAAAGGAGAAAACGGGCTCACTGCTTCAATTTCAAAAGCCAAACAGGCAAAAGAAAGAATATTTCAAGCAATCATAAAACTTGATGGAATCTATCCAGCTTTTAAAAAGTCTGATAGCTTTAATGAATTAATCCTGGAAACAGATATACCAGTTCGAGAGTTGGAAGAAAAAGCGGCAGAAGAAAACCTGCAAATTGGAGTTAATGCAACCGGACGAATAAGTAAAAACGACAAAAGAAATCTCATCAAATTAACTTTTACCGATGTCCATGAAGATAAGTGTCTTTTAAAACTAATTGATTTTTTTGAGAAAATTTTCCTACCCAAATCAATTGAGAATACAACCGATTATAAAAATTCCATAAACCCCAAATTACTTCGAACAAATGCAGTTAATCTCGCAAGTTTCTCATCTGATGAACTTTCCCAATACTATGAAAAATTAGCTGATTTAAATGTCAGTCCTGATGATGGGTGTTACCCACTTGGTTCTTGTACGATGAAGTACAATCCATTGCTCAATGATTGGGCAGCATCTTTACCTGGTTTTGCACATGCACACCCACAATCTCCTGAAAGTGATGTGCAGGGCCCGTTGCAAGTCTTATATGAAATCCAGGAATGGTTCAAAAATATTACTGGTTTGCCCGGTGTTACAACTCAACCCGTTGCTGGAGCACAAGGTGAATTGGTTGGTTTAAAATTATTCCAAGCTTATCATCGTTCACGAGGTGAATTCACAAGGGATGTTGTATTTATTCCCAAATCAGCACATGGAACAAATTTTGCAACCGCAACTATGGCGGGATTTACCAATAAAGATGGAATTGTCTACCTTCAAGCCACGACGGAAGGTTTGATTGACTTGGATGACTTTGAGGAAAAGCTTCAACAATACGCAACTCGCCTATGCGGTGTTATGATAACAAATCCGAACACATCAGGAATTTTTGAAAAGCAATTTCACATTATCTCCCAAGCAGTGCAACAAGCGGGAGGATTAGTTTACATGGATGGAGCGAACATGAATGCGATTGCGGGTAAAATTGATCTAGGAAAGCTCGGCGTGGATGCAGTACACAATAACTTGCACAAAACCTGGACCATTCCTCATGGAGGCGGAGGTCCTGGCGATGCAATTGTTGCTGTTTCCCAAAAGCTAATTGATTTTCTCCCTGGTTCACAAATAAAGAAAGATAATAACGGAATTTATCGTTCTGAAAAACCAGCCAACAGTATTGGATCATTTCATAGAAACTGGGGGAATTTTGGACACAAAGTGAGAGCTTATTCCTATCTTCTTAGACTAGGTAAAGAAGGTGTGCCAAGAATGTCTTCAATCGCTGTATTATCTGCTCGCTATCTCTACGAACGGTTAAAAGGATACTTTCCGACATTGCCATCCAATGCGGTTTCCATTCCTCGCATGCACGAATTTATCTTAACCTTAGGCGATGAAGACTTTTTATGCCTCGAAACCGTTGGCATATCAAAAAGTCAGGCGATTCCACAAGTTGGAAAATTATTTCTCGATTTTGGATTTCATGCACCCACCGTTGCTTTTCCTGAAGTTTTCGGATTAATGATTGAACCCACCGAAAGTTATACGAAATCAGAATTAGATCGTTTTATTGAAGCCGTTATTTGTATTAAAGAAATTATTTCGGATTGCCCTGAGGCGGTAAAATCTGCCCCTCACTTTACCCCCATTGATCGGGTCGACGAAGTTGCTGCAAATCGAAATTTAATTCTTCAAGAAAATCTAGATCACCTGCCATCCCTCCATTTGAATAGGATCAAGCCAAGCATTCTCCAAAACTTAGAAATAAGAGAAATTAAATCTCGTATAATTGACTGTGTGAAAAAGTAAGGAAAGATTTGACGATTTCTTCAATATGAACATGATTAAATTCATGTCTGACGAAACTAAAGATAAACCTCTTATTTCTTTTTATAGTTTAATTTTCGGTGCATTATTATCGATTGCTTTTTTCCTTTTTATGACCTACGTGCTCATGCCACATGTACCTTCAGAGGACTCCATCGTAGTTTTATTCGTCGCTGGCATGACTTCTTTTTGCATGACAGGAGTTTTTTGGCTAGCCACCAATATGTTTATTGTGACTCTTGTTGATTTCCAGCGTACAAAAGAACAAGACTGAAACTGAAAGCCTTAAGTAATATAGTCTATTAATAGGCTTTTAAGTTTACCCCGTGGCGATGCGACAATTTCCATCCCACTTTCGTCAGTAATTTCTGAAGAAACGCATCCCTGTTCACGTAATTTTGCAACAAGTTCGTACCTATGGTGTGGAATTTTATAACAACCAGTTTCAATTCTTTTACTTAGCTCCTGCTCTACCAAACATAATAATTCGGGCATCCCTTCTCCTGTCTTACAACTTACAAATACGCATTGCGGAGTAAGGGATTGTGCCCTCAGACGCGACATTACCTGCTCACCTTGATCAATTTTATTGTATACAGTAATCACCTCTTTGTCCGAAGCACCCAACTCGTTAAGTACTTCTATGGTAGTATTTAATTGAGCTTCGAATTCAGGGCATGAAAAATCAACCACATGAAGAAGTAGGTCGGCAACAAGAGCCTCTTCTAAAGTTGCCTTAAAGGCATCAATTAATCGGTGCGGAAGTTTTCGAATAAATCCTACAGTATCCGTTAAAATTATGGTGCGACCTCCCGGAAGGTTTGCTTTTCGACTGGTAGGGTCCAGAGTGGCAAATAATTTATTCTCTGAAAGTACATTCGATCCAGTAATTTGATTTAAAAGTGTTGATTTGCCCGCATTAGTGTAACCAACTATCGCAAGGGTCGCTAAGGGTATACGTTTCCTTTTCTTCCGACTAGTTACCCGTCGACTTGCAACCTGAATAATTTCTTTCTTGGTTGCAGATATTTTATCTCTTAACATCCTTTGGTCTAGTTCAATTTGAGCTTCGCCATCCCCTCTTTGTGTAACTCCACCCCCTCTTTGCCGGTCTAAGTGGGTCCAAGCCCTTCGTAACCTTGGTAATGAATATTCGAGCCTCGCAAGGCGAACTTGTAAAACAGCCTCCTTGGTCTGAGCACGATCGGCAAACACATCTAAAATAACTTCATGCCGATCGATAACCAAGACTTTTGTTAATTCCTCCCAGTTTCTTTGTTGGCCAGGGGTAATTTCATTATCGAAAATAATAACATCGCATCCTAAATCCTCTACCTGCTGTTGAATTTGGTCACATTTACCTTTACCCAAAATATGACCCGGAAAAGTTTTTCGAGTTCGAACAATTATTTTTCCTTTTACGATGATAGATAAATTTTCAACAAGTTCGGAAAGCTCATCGAGTAAAGATTGTGCCTCTGGTTCATCTTCTTTTCTTTGAATAACCGAAATCAAAAATGCCCGCTCTACCTTTTTTGGCTTTTCCTTAACTTCAAACATTCAATATCTTAACATTTATACAAAAAGGGACCGAGCAAAATGCCCGGTCCCTTGTAAGAAGATTTATTTCAATAGGAATATATTATGAAACTGCTGCTTGTGCAGCTGCAAGTCGTGCAGTTGGAACACGAAATGGAGAACAACTCACATAATTCAAACCAATCTTATGACAGAATACGACACTGCTTGGATCGCCTCCATGTTCACCGCAAATACCAAGTTTAATACCACGACGAGAAGACTTACCTTTCTTAACCGCCAATTCCATTAATTGACCAACCCCACTTTGATCTACGCTCGCAAATGGATTAGCGTCCAAAATATCTAATTCAGTGTAGTTAGGCAGAAAGCTTCCTGAGTCATCTCGACTCATTCCCATTGTGGTCTGAGTCAGGTCATTTGTTCCAAAACTGAAAAACTGAGCTGTTTTCGCAATTTCATCGGCTACTAAAGCTGCTCGAGGAATTTCAATCATAGTTCCGACGAGATATTTCACTTTCTCTCCCTTGGCTGCGAAAACTTTCTTGGCAGTCTCATGAATTACCTCAACTTGTAATTCAAGTTCACGGGGAAACCCAACTAATGGAACCATAAGTTCAGGATTTACCTCAATACCTTTCTTTTTAGCTAAGATAGCAGCTTCAAAAATAGCTTGTGCTTGCATCTCAGTTACTTCGGGGTAAGAGATACCCAATCTGCAACCGCGATGACCAAGCATAGGATTAAACTCATGAAGGTCTTCAACCCGCTTTTTAATAGAAGCTAGAGTAACTCCGAGTTTTTTGGCTAAATCGCGCTGTGCTGCCAAATCATGTGGAAGAAATTCATGGAGTGGTGGATCAAGTAGACGAATTGTTGCTGGTTTACCTTCAAGCGCCTTGAAAATGCCTTCAAAATCTCGCCTTTGGTAAGGGAGCAATTTTTTAAGAGCTTTCCGTCGTGCTTCCTCATCATCTGCCAAAATCATCTGACGCATAGCATCAATACGATTCCCCTCGAAAAACATATGTTCAGTCCTACACAGTCCAATACCTGTAGCACCAAATGCAACTGCATTCGCGACCTGTGATGGAGAATCAGCATTAGTTCGTACAGTCATTTTAGTAGCCTGCTCACACCATTTCATTAACTGTGCGAAATTTTGGTAGGCACGACTCTTTTTAGGGTCTAACTTCTTCTCAATTAAAACCTGAATGATTTCAGATGGTGCCGTTTTCAATTCACCAGCAAAAACTTCTCCATTTGTTCCATTGATAGACATATAATCACCCTCCTTGAAGGTTTTTCCATCAACTTTAACGGTGCGACTGTGATAATCTACATCAAGCTCAGCAGCACCACAAACGCAAACCTTACCCATTTGACGAGCGACAAGAGCGGCGTGGGAGGAAACGCCTCCACGAGCAGTTAAAATTCCTTCGGCTGCGATCATTCCACGTAAATCCTCAGGGGAAGTCTCTTGACGAACAAGTAAGACATTTCCTTTCTTAGCTGCCTCCACTGCCCTCTCCGCATTCAAACAAATCTTTCCTGATGCCGCACCGGGACCAGCTGGTAATCCTTTGCACAAAGTCTTTGCTGCCTTTTGAGCTGCTTCGTCAAAAACGGGTGCGAGAACTTGATCCAATTGATCCGCAGGGACTCTTTTAATCGCAGTCTTCCAATCAATCAGTCTTTCTTTTACCATCTCAGCTGCAATACGCACAGCAGCAAGGCCAGTCCGTTTTCCATTTCGGGTTTGCAACATATAAAGTTTTTCATTTTCGATGGTAAACTCGAAGTCCTGCATATCCTTGAAATGCTTTTCCAGCTTTTTTTGTACAAGTACAAGTTCTTTAAAAGGTTTCGGGAGAACCCGTTTAAGTTTAGCAACAGGTCTGGGTGTACGAACTCCCGCTACCACATCTTCACCCTGTGCATCCGTAAGAAATTCTCCATAAAGTACCTTTTCTCCGGTTGCAGGATCGCGAGTAAAACCAACACCGGATCCAGATTTCTTACCGGTGTTTCCAAATACCATTGCCTGCACATTCACAGCTGTTCCCCATTCTGCAGGAATACCGTATTTACGACGATAAACAATAGCCCGATCATTCATCCATGAACTAAATACCGCCCCGACTGATCCTTCCAATTGTTGCCATGGGCAAGTTGGGAAATCTTCACCTGATCTTGTTTTAACTAAATTTTTGAAACGTCCGACCAATTCTTTCATTTGATCAGTCGATATACGGGAATCGTCCACTTCACCTTTTTCTTTAGGAAAAATTTCTTTTTTAAAATCCTCAATTAGTGCTTCAAACGGATCATGATCTTCGCTGGGGAGTTTCTGTACTCCCATCACAACATCACCATACATCTGAATAAAACGGCGATAGCAATCCCACGCAAAACGAGAATTACCAGAAGCTGTAGCTAATGCCTCTACCGTTTCATCGTTAAGGCCAAGGTTTAGAATGGTGTCCATCATTCCGGGCATAGAATCCCTAGCACCCGATCTAACCGAAAGAAGAAGAGGTTTCTTTAAATCACCCAATTTCTTATCCTGTTGCTTTTCCATCAAAGCAACCGAAGCCTTCATTTGATCATCTAAAACTTTGGGATACTTCTTACTGTTTTTATAAAAGTAAGTGCATACTTCTGTAGAAATGGTAAAGCCTGGTGGTACGGGCAATCCTATTTTTGCCATTTCAGCAAGGTTAGCACCTTTTCCACCTAAAAGTTCACGTTGCTTTGCGTCGCCGTCGGTTTTCTTTCCGAAATCATAAACATATTTATGACTCTTTACTTTTGCTGCTTTAGGCTTAGCTGTGTTTGCCACCTTAGCAGATGATTTTGATTTAGCTGGTTTTGACTTCTTTTTTTGGGCCATTTGAATGAAGGTTTGGTTAACATCTGGTATTTTTATCTTGGCAAGAGAATGGATAAAATTGATGCCGTGAGATAAATTTTAAAAAGGAATTTATCTTATTTTTTATCACATTTGTCAATGCTATGACTTCTTCTTTATTTTTCAGTTGAAGTAAAATATTTGGTTTGTCATGGACGAAAAAAAGAAAGATGCCATTATTTGATCTCAACTTTCTCATATTTCAATTCATTACATTCTCTAAATTTTCACAATGAGCGAACATTCGAAAAAACCAAAAACTTTTGGTGAAAGGTTTAAAGACGAAGGCATAACAGGTATCTTAAAAAGTAAAGGTTCTAAAACCAATGCCAATGAGATGCATTTCCTCGAACACCTTGAAGAACTCAGGTGGGTCATCCTAAAAGCTGTCCTTGCTTTCATTTTTGGGTGCGTCGGGGTGGCCATATTTATGCAAGACTCGGTCAAACTTCTACAAATGCCACTCGTTAGTGCAGTAGAAGACTTTGGCCAAATTGACATTGACCTGCAAACCATTGGCCTCGAGCAATATATAAAACCACTTGACGAAAAAAAAGTGGACTTAGGCATGCTCAGAAATGCAAGAGAGCCTGCATTAATAAAATGGGGAATCAATGACCCGCACCACCGCACAAGAATTCTCACCCATTTTTCCAACGGACAAAATAGAAATTTACTTCAAGTTATTCGGTCTTATTCCCCCATTTTTATTGCAATGAAAATCTGCTTTTTAGGGGGTATTGGCATTTCACTTCCTCTTATCCTATACTTTGTTGGTTCTTTCGTGGTCCCAGGTTTAACTAAAGATGAAAAAAAAGTTTTTTTTCCTGGGTGCGTTGCGGCAACTTTCTTGTTTCTGGCAGGGGCATCGATGACTTATTTTTTCATCCTACCCTATTCCCTCGCATTTACCATTGAATTCTCTTTCAATGTACTAGGACTTGATGTCTATCGCCCTGAAGCAGGAAATTATTACAGCACAATAATATGGATGACTTTTGCTGTTGGCATTGCTTTTCAATTTCCACTTATTCTCATTTTATTAATAAAAATTGGGATTTTAAATGTATCAAAACTCAGGCAGAACCGAAGATTAGTTCTCGTTATATTAATGGTATCTGCAGCTTTAATTACCCCTGGGGGTGATCCTGTTAGCCTATGTATATTAACCATTCCACTATACATTCTTTATGAATTAGCCATCATTACTGGTTCCATAATCGAGATTCGTAAAAAGAACAAAGAATGGAAAGAGTGGGATGAAAGCATTCAGGGACCACGCCCCGAGAAGCCTCCTACTCACGAAAAAAGCAGGTGGGTTCTTTATATTTCACTTTTTTTAATAGCCACAATTCTAGGAATTTTTACTTATCAAAATAAAAACCTTATTGAACCGTGGATAGAATCATTTCGCAAGTTTGGACAATTCGGAGATTCCGAAAAAATCATTGATGACAAAAACCCACCCAATGAAGTTCTGATTGATAAACAAAAACTAAATACAATAGTAGATTTTGGAACTGACGATTTCATTCTAGAACTGTTACCCCTTGAGCAAAATAGTTCATTGGAAAACAACCAATCTTTATTCCGGGCTCGTGTTGTCGAAATAAAGTAAAATATAATGGATTTAAATCTGAATGTTTGACAAATTAAAACCATCCCACAATAAAACCATGCTTTATGGTTGATCGAAAAACAAAAATCTTAAATCTAGGTAAAATTCTAAAATCATTTCGAAAGCAATCAGGGTTAACCCAACCTGAACTGGCTTCAAAAAGTGGGGTTTCGACTTCAATTGTGAACGATTTGGAAAATGGAATCAGAACCGCCGGTTGTAAAACTATTGATAAAATTGCTCGCGGACTTGAATTAAATAATGAAGACAGATTCCGCTTGGTTCTAAAGGGTATCGATCTTTCAAAAAGAGATTTTGTGATTCCTGACTTTACCCGTTTCCCTGCAGAAGTTGTAAATTTCCTACCATACATCCTCAGTAGAAGTGGAATTACTCCCGATAAAATAAAACAAGTGGATTTAGAAAAAGGAAATAAAGGAGGAATTCAAATTACAACAAACAATGACATAAAGCTTTCCGTCGAAATCAGGCTATCCAAGAAAAATTAATCATTCTAATAATAGTAAAGATAAAGTTCGCCTAGACCGTTTTTTATGGGCGACTCGAAACTTCAAAACCAGATCGTTATCCACCGATGCATGCAAACGAAACTGGATCAAAGTAAACGACACTATTGCGAAACCATCACGAGAAGTAAAAATTGACGATATAATAACAATCAAGCAACCATCCCATTCAAAATCTTTTGCGGTCATACAATTATTGAATAAGAGAATTGGTGCTAAATTAGTTGTAAATTATGTTACAGATTTAACCCCGAAAGAAGAATACGAAAAAGAGAGAATTTTCAGAAAAAATAGGGCATTTTTTTCAATTTCTTCTTCGAAGGGTAGGCCATCCAAAAAACAACGACGCGATCTTGAAGAATTTTGGGGACAAACAAATGATTCAGAAACATAGTAAGTTATCCAACCTTTTCATATTTGCGACTTTCAATATCCATACATGTTGCTATTATTTTACTTAAGCAATTACTATTAAATGTTTTACACTTATCACAAGGGAACTTTATCTTAGTTTTATTTCTTCATTTAACTAACCCTTCATTACAATAAAACTATTAAGCTTTTACATTTTTTAACAATTGAGATTAAATAGTGCCTGTATTGAAAAGTAAAAATACTTGCAAGAAACTTTATACATCGCCATTAAATCTAATGATGAATAAGATAATCTTGCCTTTTTTAGTCTTTGTACTTGCTAGCTTTTTTTCATCTTGTATCCAAACAAGCCCAACAGGGAAAGTTAGCTCAACCAAAGATAAAACAGTAATGTTACATTGGTTGGACTTGGACGACACTGGCATTGTCAGGCTTACTGGAAATGATGGAAACCTTTCCAAATCAACCAAAGCTTTTACGGGAGAAGCAATTGAAACATTTGAGCAGAGCCCAACTAAATCGGTTTCTCAATGGAAGGATGGAAAAAAACATGGAACCACCACCGAATATTTTTACAATGGTCGTAAACGAAGAGCCATCAATTACAAAGACGGGATTAAGGATGGAACAGCAGAAGAATTTAGAATAACGGGAGAATTACTCCGCAGGGAAACTTATCGAGAGGGTAATCTCAATGGACCTAAAAGCGAATGGCATCCAAATGGTGCCAAAGTTCTTGAGGTACAAATGCGAAATGGAAAACCTCACGGAGAAGCGCTTGAATGGTACCCCGATGGTTTGGAAAAATCATCGACGATCTATCGACACGGGCTACGGGAAGGACCGTCTTCAGAATGGTACCCCAATGGTCAAAGAAAGCTTGGTTTATTTTATCAAAAAGACAAGCAACATGGACAAAGAACTATTTGGTATGAAGATGGTCAAAAACGCTTAACAGCTCAATTTGATAAAGATAGGATGGAAGGAAATTCACAGGGCTGGTTTCAAAATGGACAACAACAATTTGATTACAACTTCAGAAAAAACCTCGAACATGGCATATGCACGGAATGGGACTTAACTGGAAAGAAAATCTCTGAAATTCGTTTTGTTGAGGGGACAGCAACTCAAAATTTATTAACCGGAGAAAAAATCGATTCCTCAGATTCAGTAAATCCTGATGAAGATATGCAAGAACCTAAGCCAACATTAAATTCTGATTCTTCTAAACCTGTTGAAAAGAGTATACCTGCAACACCGAACGAAGATTCGCTATTCGCACCACCTTCTAATATTGAAAATGTTTCAGAAGAAATCCGGTCGAAGGAAGCGGGCAATCCTATTCCAAATTCAGTTTCAGAACCTAATGTAAATTCCTCAGGAGAAGCTTCACCTACCAAAAACCTATGGAAAAAATCACCTACACCTCTTGCACCTCCAAGCAATGTTAATACAGAAAAACCAGCAATTCTGCCTCCAGACAATACTAATTCTTTGGCTCCCCCGCCACCACCTACCTTTAATCCTTTTGAGGACGAACCTACAGATCCAAATGTAAATCCGATTGAAAATGTAAATGGCACCTTTCCGTCGCCACCACCACCCTCTTTTGATCCATTTCAGAATGAACTTAACGAATCTAACCCACCAGTTGTACCCATACAAAACAACTCTTTTGTCCCCCCGCCCCCACCAGCACCTCCAAGTTTCAATCCCTTTGAAAATGAACCTCTTCCAACTCCTCCTTTGCCAGCCTTCGAGACTCCCCCGCCACCACCTCCTCCCAGTGATAACCCATTTGAGCCCTCTCCTCCTTCGCCTGAATTGAATATTAAAAATAACCCTGCTCCTTTTGATCCTTTTGCAGAAGAAAATGAAGAATCAAATGTTAACCCATCGGGAGTGCCTCTTGGAGATGTTTTTAATTCTCCTCCGCCGGTTGCTGATAAAGAAGAGGCATTTGACAATGTACCTCCCCCACCACCGCCACCACCTACCTTTAATCCTTTTGATCTTCCTCCACTTCCAGGAGAGTAATCACAAAGCAACAGTTTTTGGTTAATGTGTACATACTTTCATTCTTAAATTTGAACAATTAGAATGAAGTGGCAGCCCGGCAGGGATTTGAACCCCGACTGAGAGTACCAAAAACTCCTGTGCTACCATTACACCACCAGGCTACATTATTTAAAATGCTCACAACTCAATTAAAGTCAAGATTCTTGCTTCAAATAAACTCAATCCATGCCTAACAAATTTAAAAGAATTATTCTCAAAATAAGTGGTGAAATCCTTGGTAGCAGAAGCGAAGGTGAACCTATTCATGCTAAATCTTTAGAAAATATTTGCTCAGAGATTAAAGCCGTCTCAGATATGGGAGTTGAAGTTGGACTGGTGGTTGGTGGCGGAAATATTTTTCGAGGTTTACAAGGAAGCGACAAGGGAATTGACCGAACAACTGGAGATTCAATGGGAATGCTTGCAACCGTGATAAATGGTCTGGCCCTTATGGATCGTTTAGAAAAGATGGGCTCCGTGGTCAGGGTTCAAAGTGCTATCCCAATGGATAAACTAGCCGAACCATACATTCAAAGACGTGCAATCAGACATCTTGAAAGAGGCAGAATTGTTATTTTTGTTGCCGGTACTGGAAACCCATATTTTTCCACCGATACAACTGCTGCATTACGCGCAAGTGAAATTTCTGCTGAAATCATCCTAAAAGCCACTAAAGTAGATGGTATATATGACAAAGACCCACACAAACACGATGATGCGGTCAAATTCAACCAACTCAGTTACATGGATTGCTTAGAAAAAAGGCTTTCGGTTATGGACTCGACAGCATTTTCCCTTTGCATGGACAATCGCATGCCTATTCTCGTGTTTGACCTTCAACAAAAACACTCGATTCGCATGGCCGTGGCCGGTGAAGATATCGGAACTCATGTTAAATAATTTTTTCAACCTCAAAAGTTACCCTCGAACCTAAATCATTACCTATCATGGATACATCAGATATTTTTACTAAAATGAATCAAGACATGAACAAATCTATTGATCATGTTATGAGTGAGTTTTCATCTCTACATACCGGGAAAGCCAATTCCTCAATGGTAGAAAGTATTACTGTGGATGTTTACGGTTCAGTAATGAAGTTGAGGGATGTTGCCGCTATAACCACCCCCGATGCAAGAACCATTCAAATTCAACCATGGGATAAATCAACATGTGCACCAATTGAAAAAGCACTACTTGAAGCAAAGCTTGGAATCACTCCCCTCATTACGGGTGAAATCATTCGACTACCCATTCCCGAACTTAGCGGAGAAAGAAGGGAAGAGCTTTGCAAAATGGCTCAAGGCTTTGCCGAACAAAGCAGAGTTGGGGTTCGGGCTTCCAGAAAAGAAGCTATGGATGCGTTAAAGGAGGCCCAGAAAAATGGCTTACCCGAAGATGATTTTAAGAGAGGCGAAAAGGATGTTCAGAAAAATACGGATGATGCTGTAGGTAAGATAAATGATGCGCTTCTAGCAAAAGAGTCTGACTTAAGAAAAGTCTAACACCTTGTAGTTTACTTTAGTAGGTTCTGTAATCAAAGTGAGATTAACCGATTTGTAAAAAATTTTGTTAAAAAAGATTATTATTAAACTCGGCACTGGGATTCTTTCTTCTGGAAAGGGTGCTGTGAGAACGGATCGTATGGAGCAACTCGCAGAAAGTATTGCAAGATTGTCAAAAGAAGGGATCCAAACTATTATAGTAAGTTCAGGTGCGGTGGGACTTGGAATGGGTAAGTTAGGCTTGGAAGAAAGACCCAAAGATTTAGCTCTTTCCCGAGCATGTGCCTCGATTGGACAATGCCGCTTAATGAACGCGTGGAGTGACTCCCTTGAAAAAGCAGGATTAATTGCATCTCAAGTTCTTGTAACAAGAGAAGATTTTGAAAATAAAAAAAGATCCCAAAAAGTGGAAGAGACATTAAACACCCTACTAAATCGTAACATTATTCCTATTGTGAATGAAAACGATTCAGTCAGTGACGAAGAAATTAAATTTGGCGATAACGATGTACTCTCCGCTTTGCTTGCTTCTATTGGTAAAGCGGATTTCTTGATCATTTTATCAACAGTAAAAGGATTAATGACCCACCCTACTTCAGGATCCTTAATTCCTTATGTTGCTGAAATTACTCCATCCATAGATGCAATGGCTAAAGGAACACATAGCCCTACTGCCGTAGGTGGTATGGTAACCAAAATTGAAGCGGCCAAAATTGCGTGCCAGGCAGGTTGTGCTGTTTTTATTGGAAGTGGAGAAAATCCTTCACTATTAGGAGATATCATTAAAGGTAATAATGTACAGGGTACATTTTTTGCACCATCTGGGTTGACATTATCTGAAAGAAAAAAATGGCTTCCATTCTTTCCCGCACCCAAAGGGATGCTTTCAGTAGACCTTATTACAACTAATACAATTATGAAAAAAGGAGACAGCTTACACGCAAAAGGCATTTCTTCTATTTCAGGTGAATTTGAAAAAGCAGATGTAGTGGAAATTAAAAATCCAGAAAATCAAATTATTGCATGTGGAATAACTCGATTTAGTAAAAACGAATTACTTCGAGCACAAGGTAAACAAGATGATGAAATTCTCGCTCTTTTTCCCGGAAAAAATCGATCAGAGGTCATTCATCGGGATCACTTAGCTCCAATATAAGCAAAAAAAACTGAAAACGCTTGCCCGTTTATCAGCTTTAAGTGAAAGGTTATCCCCGTGTACGATTACGAAGATGAAGAAGATGATATGTTCGGTACTCCCCCACCGACAAAAAATAAAGCTACGATAGATTTTAAGTCGGAGCTTAACGACGACCAATATAAGGCGGTTACGGCTCCATTTGGGCCAGCCTTAGTATTGGCAGGGGCAGGTTCTGGAAAAACGCGAACCCTGACCTACCGAGTTGCCTATTTATTATCTGAAGGAGTAAACCCTGAGAATATTCTCCTCCTCACATTTACAAATAAAGCATCGAAGCAAATGCTTGAACGAGTCGAAGAATTAACAGGCATGGGAGCACATCGCTTTCTAGGTGGCACTTTTCACCATGTTGGCGGACAAGTTCTACGTTTATTTGGAGATTCAATTGGTCTGCCAAGAAACTATACTATTCTTGACGATAGTGATTCTGATTCGCTCCTATCGGAGGTCATAAGGGATTTAGATCCCGATTTCTTTAAATCAAAAGAAAATCCAAAAGCAAAACCTATCAAGGGAATCATAAGCTATTCACGAAATGTAATGGTTCCCGTCGAAGAAGTGGCAAAGGGACGGTATCCATCAAACGGAGAACTTTTAGCTAAAATTGATGCGTTCATGCGTGAATACCAGGAAGCCAAAATTAGTCGCGGATTAGCTGATTATGACGATTTACTTGTCTTATGGCTTCAAGTTCTAGAGACAAACCAAGATGCCGCTCAATACTACCAAGACAGGTTCTCTCATATCTTAGTTGATGAATATCAGGATGTGAACACATTGCAGGCAAAAATTGTTGATAAAATCGGAGCTAACCATCAGATCATGGCCGTGGGAGATGATGCGCAATGTATCTATACTTGGAGAGGAGCTGATATTGATCAAATTCTTGGATTCCCTGAGAGACATCCTGGTACAAGAATATTTAAAATTGAAACCAATTACAGAAGTTCCCCTGAAATTCTAAAATTTGCCAATGGTATTCTCGAAAATCGAGCAACAGACGAAAACTTTACCAAAACTCTTAAACCGTCTCAACCCCATCAGGAGCTTCCCGTTGTCGTGCCTACAATTGACACTTATCAGCAAGCAAATTTTATATTATCAAAAGTAGAACAACTGGTTAACAATGGAACAAGTTATGATGATATTGCTATTCTTTATCGAGCCCATTACCACGCAATGGAACTTCAAATAGAATTATCGCGTAGAGATATTCCATTTGTAATTACAAGTGGTATGCGGTTTTTCGAACAAGCTCATGTAAAGGATTTAGTGGCCCAACTGAGGTTTGTAGTAAATCCGAAAGATTCAACTGCCTTTCATCGATTCGCATGCCTTTTGCCCAAAGTTGGAGAAAAAACAGCAACTAAACTATTATCTCTGGCTGAAAAAGTTTCATCCGAAAAATCGATGACTTTAATCTCAGCGCTTTCCGAGCCTGAGATCCTTAAGAAAGTTCCCGCCGATGCAAAAGAAGATTGGATTGGACTAATGGAAACCTTGCAGAGTGTCTCAGAATTGACGGCAACCGCAACCCCATCCAAAGTTGTTGATGAAGCTATAAACGGTTGGTACCATGAATATTTACATGCCACTTATGAAAATTGGCCAAGAAGGGAAGAGGATTTAGAAAGCTTGGTCGATTTCGCTAGTAAACATGAGAATCTAGCGGAAATGCTGAGTCAATTAATTCTACTAAGTTCAGAATCTGGAGATCGAGTTGTACGACAGGGCGAGAGTTGCCTACGCCTATCTACTATTCACCAATCTAAGGGGTTGGAGTTTCGTCATGTTTTTATTATTGGACTGGCAGACGGTTTGTTTCCCAACAAAAGAGCTATTGACGGAGAGGGTGACCTAGAAGAAGAAAGACGTCTTTTTTATGTAGCCTCTACACGTGCAGAAAGATCTCTACACCTAGTCTTCCCTATGCTTTCAAGCCAAAATGGGACTCAGATACGACTTATGCAAAGTAGGTTTTTAAAAGAACTTCCCCAAACCGGATACGAACTATACAATGTCCATGCTCAGAATTCTTTCGGTCAACAATCAGGATATGGTAGTAAATGGAGCCAATACGGTGGTGGAAAAAGAGGTGGCGGATATCGTCGGTCTTATTAAGCGACTAAAGAGCGTTTAACAATGCGCGCCAAGGCAGCAAGCTGCAATCATGTCTGTCAGAGAACCGAGAAATTGTCTCGTAGACAATTAAATCTCCAGGCAGAGGGAATTCTTTTCCCTTCTCAATAAAAGTAATTATCTTTTGAGACAAAAGTTTAGATTCCAACTGACGCATGCCCTCAACCTGACAACACATAAGTGATGCACAAGCTTCAGATAATGCTGAACCCTGTGCAATAAAATGTATATGAAGCAGGACAGAATCTTTCTCAAAAAGTTCAACTGTACAACTATTACCGGATTTCTTACTGACCCAAGATCCCGTAAGATTACATTTTTTTAAACGACCATGAAACATGGGCGAACCTGCGTGTTCTTCCAAAATTTCACGATGAAGGGGATCTTCCAAAGACTTAAAAAATATTCTTCCACATCATGGATTCAACGGGTTGTGGAGTACGTTTGTTATATTTAGCACTGGATTTATTGGCATAATCAATTTCAACTTCTCCATCTACTTTAAAATAGATTAATTGTCCGATTGGCATTCCTGCGTAAACACGAACTGGTTGAGATACCGATATTTCTAATGTCCAGTGGTTGCAAAACCCAACATCTCCCTTTCCAGCAGTTGCGTGGATATCAATCCCCAATCGCCCAACACTCGATTTACCTTCGAGAAATGGAACATACAGTCTAGTTTCAGTATATTCTAATGTGGAACCTAGATAAGTCTTTCCTGGGTGCAGAACTATTCCTTCTTCTTCAATCTCAAAATGTTTTACCATGTTGTGCTTCTTCGCATCAATAATTTCATCAACATAACATGCCAGAAATTTAGACAAGTGAACATCATAACTATTAGTCCCCAAACTGGATCTGTCGTAAGGGTCGATTACGATATTTTGGGCATCAATTGCATCTAATATAGAACGATCGGATAGAATCATTTAAGCGAAAATTTTCTTACATGGATAAAAGGCCAAACTAAAAATTATTCTAATAAATAAGTTTGAATCCACAACACTAATGAATAAAGAAAAAGGTTATTATTGTATTCAATTTAATACAATCTAAACAAAAAAAAGCCTCTCAGGAAATTTCCTGAGAGGCTCAGAGTTAAAATATAATTAAGCAAAAGGACGATATACACCAGGTGATGGGACAGGGTATTCACCATTTGCACCAGGTACAACTGGGGGTGTCGTATCCCAAGTATAATTATCAATACCGGGGGCATAATCTCTACCTTTCTGTAAAAGCTCATCCGCAATAATTTCTTTTCCAGAATAGCATGCTTCGCGCCCTAAAATAGCGGTAAATGTGCTCATAGCACCATATTCAGCCTCGTTGTAATACTCGCCCTTGTGCAATGCCTCAATTAA
>MDTB01218801.1_pt1 | contig 18845 bp, 15 predicted proteins | sample 811161 | NCBI WGS metagenome assembly MDTB01 (sample SAMN05326650, study PRJNA326480) | marine metagenome | isolation source: seawater | place: Mediterranean Sea | collected 2009
ATATTCGGTACTCACAGAGTATTTTCATCAACGGGAGGATTTTACGGTTTTCTAATTGGTTCATTTGAAGTTTTTGCAGTCCTTGTCTTGATTGCTGTTATTGCTTTTTGGTCAAGAAGAAATATTATTAGAATAAAGAGATTTTCTGAAACAAAAATGATGGGATGGCCCAAACTTGATGCTGATTTAATTTTATATTTTGAAATCATATTGATGAGTTTATTTCTATTGATGAATGCAACAGATTTAGAATTTCAAAACATGAATAATGGAAATGTGATTAGCGGTTATATTTACCCTTATTTTAGTGGTTATTCTGAAGAGACATTACATCTTTTCGAGAGGTCTTTCTGGTGGTCACACATTATCGGTATTTTTATTTTTCTTAATTATTTATATTATTCAAAACACTTACATATAATTCTAGCTTTTCCAAACACCTATTTTGCTTCATTATCAGAAATGGGTAAGTTAAATAACATGAAATCGGTTACTAATGAAGTAAATATTATGATGGGTAAGTCAAGTGAATCTGGTATTAATGATGATATAAATTTTGGTGCCTCAGATGTAATGGATCTTTCTTGGCTGCAGTTATTAAATGCATATTCATGTACTGAATGTGGAAGATGTACAAGTGTGTGTCCAGCAAATATAACAGGAAAAAAATTATCTCCAAGAAAAATTATGATGGATACTAGAGATAGAATTGAAGAAGTTGGTAACAATATTGATACAAACGGAAAATATATTAATGACAATAAAAAGCTGTTAGGTGATTATATTTCTGAGGAGGAATTATGGGCATGTACATCATGTAATGCATGTGTTGAAGAGTGTCCGATAAGTATCAATCCTCTTTCGATTATAATGGACATGAGAAGAAATTTGGTAATGGAAGATTCTTTGGCCCCAAGTGAATTGAATAATATGATGAGTAATATAGAGAATAATGGAGCACCTTGGCCATACAATCAACAAGATAGATTAAATTGGAATGAATAAATAATTATGGATAGAAACGAAATGGATAAAATTTTAAACGAAAAAGTAGAATCTGGAAAAAAAATAAGCCCTGTTCTTCCTGACGGTGTCAAAAACTATTTAATTGATATTGATGGGACGATAACAGAGGATGTTCCAAATGAAGAGCCTGAAAGAATGGAGACATGTTTGCCATTTGATGATGCACTTAAAACATGTAATAGATGGTACGATGAAGGTCATATGATTTGTTTCTTTACTTCCAGAGTTGAAGAGCATCGGGAGGTAACAAAAAAATGGTTAAATAAACATGGATTTAAGTATCACTCATTGCTTATGGGCAAACCAAGGGGTGGAAATTATCACTGGATCGACAACCATTTAGTAAAAGCTACCAGATATAATGGTACATTTGGAGATTTAGTTAGAAAAGAAGTTACTATAGAAGTTTTTAATGATGAGCGATCTTAAAATAAAAACAATTGAAGAATTTCAAAGAGAAGGCATTTCCCCTGAAATTTTATTTTGGGTTGGATGTGCAGGAAGTTTTGATGATCGGGCTAAAAGAATAACTAAAGCTTTCGTTAAAATCTTAAACTCTGCAAATATTAGTTTTGGAGTTTTAGGAAAGGATGAATCTTGTACTGGTGACCCTGCTAAAAGAGCCGGAAATGAATTTCTTTTTCAGATGCAAGCTATGACCAATATAGAAGTTCTAAATTCTTTTGAAATAAAGACAATTGTTACCACATGTCCACATTGTTTTAACACATTAAAAAATGAATACCCTGATTTGGGGGGAAATTATAAAGTTTATCATCACACCCAATTTATTAATAAACTGTTGGAAGAAGGTAGATTTACAATTGAAGGTGGTTCTTACAAGGGTAAAAAGATTACATATCATGATCCCTGTTTTTTAGGAAGGGCTAATAATGAATATAATGCCCCAAGAAATCTTATCAAGAAAATTGATGCGGAACTAGCTGAACTTAAAAGGTGTAAATCTAAAGCATTGTGTTGTGGAGCTGGTGGTGCTCAAATGTTTAAAGAATCAGAAAAAGGAAAAACTGAAATTAATTTGGAGAGAGCAGAAGAAATTAAGGAAAATTCCTCTAAAATAGTTGCTACTGGTTGTCCTTTTTGTAATACAATGCTAACAGACGGTACAAAATCGTTTGAAAAAGAAAAACAGGTTGAAGTATTAGATATTGCAGAACTTATTGTTAGGGCAAAAGATTTATAAAATGTTAGTTGATTTCAAATCATTAAATAAAAATTCTAGAGTATGGGTTTTTCAATCAGTAACCTTAATTGATGATTATTTAGTTGAAACTATAAAAGAAAAGTTAACACTATTTCTTAGTGAATGGAAATCACACCAAAATAATTTAAAATCATCATTTGAAATAATAAGTAACACTTTTATTATTATCGCTGTAGATGAAAATAATTTGGTTTCTGGATGTTCAATTGATTTGCTCGTGAACTTTGTAAAAGAACTAGAAAATACACATGATCTACAATTACTTGATAAATTTCATGTGAAATTTATTAAAAACGGGGAAATACACACTCTTCATTTGAATGACTTTAAAATCCTTTGTAAAAAGCTTAAATCAGATGAAAAATTAGTCGTTTATAATAATTTGATTAATAACATTAATGAATTGGAAAATAATTGGAAAGTTGATATCAGAAATAGTTGGCATAATAGATTCTTAATATGAAAAAGGTATTAAAAGTTTTTATCATTTTATTATATTTTCAAAATCAGCAATCACAATCTGTTGACCCGCTTGCATCTAAAGATTTAGAATCACAAAATAAATGGGTAGATTCAATTTATAATAAACTTTCTATTGATGAAAAGATAGGACAGTTGTTTTTTGTTCAGGCCACTGGAAATAAAACTAATAATTCTGAAAAGATAATTAGTGATATTAAGAATTTTAAAATAGGAGGTTTAATTTTTTCAACCGGTCACCCATCAACTCAAGCACATCTCACAAATAAATTTCAAAATTTATCTTCAACGCCATTACTGATAAGCATGGATGCTGAATGGGGTATAGGTATGAGGCTAGATTCTGTTCCAAAATTTCCTTGGAATATGAGTTTAGGTGCTGTAACCGATGATTCATTGTTGGAAGATATAGGTTCTGCTATTGGATACCAATTTAATAGATTAGGTATTCATATGAATTTTGCACCTGTCATTGATATTAATACTAACTCCAAAAATCTAATTATTGGAAATAGATCTTTTGGTGAAAGTAAAATTAACGTCTCTGATAAAGGAATTAATTTCACAAAGGGATTACAGTCAAAAAATATTTTAGCTACTGCAAAACACTTTCCAGGACACGGAGACACATTCAATGACTCTCATTTAACTTTACCCACAATAAGTTTTGATAAAAAAAGGATAAAAGAAGTAGAACTGTATCCTTTTAAAAAATTAATCGAAAATGGATTATCATCAGTGATGATTGCACATTTGAATGTCCCATCTTTAGAAAAAGAAAAAATGCTTCCTTCAACATTATCAAAAAATATCGTTGAGAATATACTAATAGATGAACTTGATTTTAAAGGGTTAGTAATAACAGATGCTTTAGAAATGAAAGGCGTTTCTGAATATTCAAAAAAAAATGTTGACCTTTTAGCATTTTTAGCAGGAAATGATATTTTGTTAATGTCATCAAATATTTCAAAGGGTATCAAGGAAATAAAAAAATCATACAAGAAGGGGGAAATAAGTGAAGAAAGGCTTTCGAAATCAGTAAAAAAGATATTAAAGGCAAAATACAAGGTTGGTTTACATAATTATGAGCCAATAGAAACTAAAAATCTCATAAAGGATCTTAATAATATCTCTGTAGATAATTTGATTAATAAATCAATAGAAAATATTCCAGTACTTATTAAAAATAAGGATGATATTATCCCTCTTAAGCTAGATAGCAATAACATTATAAACCTACAATTTGGTAATGACAATGGGATAATATTCAATGAATATTTGAATAAATACAAAAATATTAAGTCAGTAAATGCTTCAGATATTAACAATTTAGATTTAATCTCTCTTATAAGTGAGAATGAAACATTAATTGTGAGTTTTCACATGAAATCTAATACTCCATGGGAAAATATGAATAAAAAGTTTACTTCCCATGAACTAGAATTAATTGAATTACTTGAGAAACATGAAAATAAGATATTAGTTTCTTTCACAAACCCATACAACTTGTCACAAATTAGTATTGAATCATATAATTCAATTATAATAAGTTTTCAAAATAATCCTCAATTTCAAAAAACTACAGCACAACAAGTTTTTGGTGCAAAAGAAATTAAAGGTGCATTACCAGTTAGTATCAACGAAAAGTACCAAGAAGGTAATGGACTTCTTTCAGAAGATATAAATATTTTAAGTTTTGATACACCTGAACATGTTGGTATCGATAGAAATAAGCTTTCTGAAATTGATTCTATAATTAGCTACGCAATTAAAAATGAAATGACACCAGGAGCTCAAATTTTAGTTGCTAAGAATTCAAAGGTCATTTATGAAAAATCTTTTGGAAAACTTAGATATAAAGAGACTTTAGAAACAAATTCAGAAACAATATATGACTTAGCATCTCTAACCAAGATTTTGGTAACCACTCCAATAGTAATGAGTCTTTTCGATCGAAAGGTTATAGATTTAGAAACGAAGTTAAAAAATATAATACCGAGATATAAAGGCTCTAATAAATCTGATATTTCAATAAAAGAATTATTATCAGGTCATGCTGGTCTACAGGCTTGGATTCCTTTTTATAAAATGACTTTAGATGAAGAAAATAAACCATCATCTAAATATTACAGTTTTAAAAGAAATAAAATTAATAGTTTAAAGGTTGCTCCTGATTTATTTTTAAGATCTGACTATAAGGATACCATTAGAAACATAATTAAAGAAAGTGATTTACTTAAAACTAAATATAAATACAGTGATTTATCATTTCTGATAATACAAGAATATATAGAGGATTATTACAATAAAAATTTAGAGGAGATAATTGATGAACTAATGTTTAAAAAGCTAGGTATTAATCTAACATATAATCCTTTTTTAAAATATTCAACTTATAATGTAGCCCCAACAGAAATTGACGAGTATTTTAGATATAAGGAAATAAATGGATACGTACATGATATGGCAGCCGCAATGTTTGGTGGCATTTCATCTCATGCTGGATTATTTGGCAATGCGATTAATGTGGCTAAAGTGATGCAAATGTATCTTCAAGATGGAAATTATGCTAATCAGCAAATTTTAAAATCTAAAACAATTAATTTATTTAATAATTGTTATTATTGTGGTGAAGATAACAGAAGGGGAGTTGGTTTTGACAAACCTCAGCTAGAGAATGAAGGTCCAACATGTGGTTGTGTCTCCATGAATAGTTTTGGTCACTCTGGATGGACAGGAACATTTGCATGGGCTGATCCTGATTTAGATATTATATACGTCTTCTTATCAAATAGATCTTATCCAAGTGGTGAAGCAGCAGGTAAATCTAAACTTGTAAAAGAAGATATAAGAAGTAAAATTCAAGAAGTTATTTATAACTCAATTATAAAATAGACTATGATTATAGGAATAGTATGTTATCCAACATTTGGAGGAAGTGGTGTATTAGCGACCGAATTAGGAATTGAATTATCTAGAAAAGGATATGAAATCCATTTTATCACCTATAATCAACCAGTCAAATTAGAACTATTTAGTAATAAAGTTCATTTTCATGAAGTTGAAGTTCCAAATTATCCATTATTTCATTATCCACCTTATGAACTCGCATTATCATCAAGATTAGTCGGGATTGTAAAAAAATATAACATAAATATACTTCATGTTCATTATGCAATTCCGCACGCATATGCAGCATTAATGGCAAAACAAATGCTTGATTCAATAGGAATTAAAATACCTGTTGTAACAACACTACACGGTACCGATATAACCCTGGTTGGAAGCAACCCATCATACAAAACAGCTGTAGAATTCAGTATTAATAACTCTGATTACGTTACCGCAGTTTCAGAAAGCCTTAAAAAAGATACTTTGTCATTATTTGAAATAAAAAAAGATATTGAAGTGATACCAAACTTTGTAAATCTTGAAAAATATAACTCAACTACTTCAAAAACAAATTTGCTTAACAATAATCACAAAATTATCACACATGTAAGTAATTTTAGAAAGGTTAAAAGAATTATAGATGTAATTGATGTTTTTGACGGTATTCAAAAGGAAATCCCTGCAAAATTACTTATGATTGGTGATGGTCCAGAAAAAAATAAGGCAGAAAAAAAAGCAAATAGATTAGGAATAAAGGACAAGGTTATCTTCTTTGGTAAAAGCAATGAGACAAATAAAATACTTTCATTCACTGATTTATTTCTACTTCCCTCAGAAATAGAAAGTTTTGGTTTATCAGCTTTAGAAGCAATGGCAGCGAAAGTTCCTGTTATTTCAAGTAATACTGGTGGTATTCCTGAAGTAAACATAAATAATTTTTCTGGAAGACTTAGTGATGTTGGTGATATTAAAAAAATGACCAATGATGCAATTGACATACTTTCAGATAAAAACCTTCACGAGACATTTAAAATGAATGCAAGAAAAAGAGCCGAGGATTTTGATATACATAAAATTGTTCCTAAGTATGAAAATGTTTATAATGATCTAAATTAATTGAAATTATGAAAAGAAAAGATTTTTTAAAATTAAGTTCAGCGTCAGTTTTCTTAGCAGGTTTAAAATCACATGGCATAAATCTATCTGATTTAAATTATAATTATTTAGAAAATAATTCACAATATATGGGTGATTTTATAGCACCTAAACTTGACGTTGTAAAAGTTGCTTTTATCGGAGTTGGAGCAAGAGGTAGCGGTCATGCCAAACAAATTGCTGCTATTGAAGGTACAGAAGTTGTTGCTATAAGTGATTTATACGAAGATCTAGCAAAAAAATCATATGAAATTTGTAAAGAAATTGGAAATAACAATAGACATAGAAATATAGCTATCTACTATGGTGGTGAAAATAAATGGAGAACAATGCTAAAAGAAGTCAAGCCAGATGCTGTTTTTATTTCAACTAACTGGGATAATCACGCCCCTATGGCAATTGAAACAATGAAAAATGGCGCTCATGCATTTGTTGAGGTACCTATGGCTACAACTATTGAAGACCTATGGAAAATTGTAAATACCTCTGAAAAAACAAGAAAGCATTGCATGATGATGGAAAATGTAAATTATGGTAGAGATGAGTTAATGTATTTAAACATGTGTAGAAAAGGAGTTATTGGTGATTTTCTACATGCAGAGGCTGCTTATATACATGAACTTAGATTTCAAATGAAAGAAGAAAACAGAGGAACTGGTTCTTGGAGAACTCATCATTATGCTAAAAGTAGAGGTAACCTATATCCAACACATGGACTTGGTCCAGTAGCCCAGTATATGAATTTAGCTAGGGGTGATGATAACTTTAACTCCTTAGTTTCATATTCAACTCCAGTATTAGGACGAAAATATTATGCAGAAAAAAATTATGATTCAAATCATAAGTGGAATAAGTTAAATTATTCTAATGGAGACATGAATACCTCAATCATAAAAACCAATATTGGTAGAACAATAATGATTCAATGGGATGAAACAAGCCCAAGACCATATACAAGACATAATTTGATTCAAGGTACAAAGGGAATATTAGCAGGTTTTCCAACAAGGATTGCCTTAGAAGAGGGCGTCGAAGGTGTAACAAAAGATCATCATAGCTGGATTCAGGGTGATAATCTAAAAATATTATATGAAAAATATGATCACCCCTTAAATAAACGCCTTGAGCTATTGATAGAAAAAATGGGAGGAAGAAATCACGTTGGACATGGTGGAATGGATTTCATAATGAGATATAGAATTATTGAATGTTTAAGAAAAGGTGAACCTTTAGATCAAAATGTATACGAGGGATGCTTTTGGAGTGCCGTAACACCGTTGAGTGCAGATTCTATAAACAGTGGTGGAGAACCTCAAAAATTTCCAGATTTCACAAGGGGTAATTGGAAAAAAACGCAATCTCTAAAGATAATTAGTTAAAATTATTTCCAGTTTTTAAGTTTACTTGACATACCAATTCCAGGGTTAAATGTGTTTGTTGGATCTAGTGTTTTGTAAAAATTTATTAAAGTATCCTTTGCTTTATATTCATGACCAACATTATGTTCTGCAGGAAATTCAGCACCTCTTTTTATGTAGGATTCTAATAATTGATTTTTAAGATTTTCAGCATTTACTCCCTTTTTTAAGATATAATTTTGGTGTTGTACATGACAAAATAAATGTCCGTAATAAAATTTCTTTTCAATTTGATCATCGATCTCATTGGGTAATTGTTCAAACCAATATTTTTCATTTCTTGGAAATGCAACATCTAAAGACATCATTTCACCGACTTCATTAATATTCAGCGAATGGTATCTTCCTATTGCACTTGCTGAAACAAATCGATGAAGTGAAGCTTTTTGACCTTCTTTTTTACTACATTCAAAAAAATCACCATCATGCTCATTAAAAAACTGATTAAAATATTTCCTTGCCTCATTGATCCCCTCATCAGACATTTCAATTATCCAATGATGTTCAAATCTGTCTCTAAATTGCTCCATTCTTTTTGGTAAATGATTAGGAAAAAGCAGACTTAAAAATTGCATAAGTCTATCTGAAAATTTATCTGGTAAAAATTTAATTTTACTGGCAATAATATCAACATTTCGTTTTAATTCAAATAGTGTTGGCAGAAAGTTTGTACCTAGTTTTTCAATAACAATGAAATTATCCTTACTGTATTTCTTTGCTGCATCATAACAATCCCTATGTAAATAATCTCCCAGGGTTGGTAAATTTTTGAATTTTGATAAGATTTCCCTTCTTAATTTCCAAAATATATCTGGGTTATTTGTTCCAAGGTAGAATACCTTATTCTTTTTAGGTTTTGTATAAGTATCTAATCTTAAAGCAAAAACTACTAATTTTCCTGAACTTCCTGATGCGCCATATAATAATCTTTTATCCGAATTATATCTAGCTGGTGTATCTTCATCAATTCCTCTAACTATTTTATAATATTTATCGTCTGATGCAAGTTTATTATTATAAATAATGTCTTTATCATTATAATTTTTGTTTTGCAAATTGTTTAGTATTGTCTCTGGATTATCACCTAAATTGATTCCAAGTTCATTGATTAATTCTAATTTTCCATTTTCATCAACCCTGGCATAAAGCGCTAATTCCGTGTATGCAGGTCCTCTTTGAACTAAAGATCCTCCTGAATTATTACAAACACCTCCAACAATTGATGCACCAATCGAAGTTGAACCTATTACTGAATGAGGGTCTCTGTTATAAGGTTTTAATTTAGTTTCTAAATCATATAATGTACTACCAGAAAGAGCTATGATTTGATTAGCATTATTTATGAGATGAATATCATTTATACGTAATGTATTAATAATTATTACTAGTCTATCATAATCATTTCCATAAGGGGTAGAACCACCGGTTAATCCTGTATTAGCAGCTTGCATAATAATGATAAAATCATTAGAAACACATATTTCAATAAGCTTCCATAATTGCAACAAATTTCCTGGTTTTAAAACAGCTATTGCGTCTCCATTTCCGTATCTCCACCCGTTTATAAATGGTTGTTTTTGCCAGTTATGGGTCAATACATACTTATTTCCAATAACTGATTTGAATTCATTAAGAACAACAAGATAATTATTCATTTGGGCATAATAATATATTCATAAATTTAAAACCATTATTTTTAAATATTATTAATAATTTTTAGAAGTTATTAATAAACTATATTTTTAACTACTCATTTAACTTTATGAATAATTCTTTTGGAAATATTTTTAGATTAACAACTTTTGGTGAATCTCACGGAAAGGCGATTGGAGGAATAATTGATGGTTGTCCTGCTGGACATAAAATTAATCTTGAATATATTTCAAATGAAATGCAAAGAAGAAAACCTGGTCAATCCAAAATTGTTACACAAAGAAAAGAGGAAGATTCAGTTGAATTTCTCTCTGGAATTTTTGAAGGAGTAACAACTGGTACACCAATTGGTTTTTTAATTAAGAATAATGACCAAAAAAGTAAAGACTATGATCATTTAAAAGATTCATTTAGGCCAAGTCATGCAGATTTTGTTTATGAAAAAAAATATGGTTTTAGAGATTATAGAGGAGGAGGTAGGAGTTCAGCTAGAGAAACAGCCTGCAGAGTTGTTGCAGGTGCAATAGCTAAACAAATTTTAGATAATATTAAAATCAATGCATACACTAAATCTATTGGGAATATTTCTCTTCATGATAATTACATACTTGATAATCACAAAAATATTGAAGATAGCTTAGTTCGTTGCCCAGAAAAGACCACATCTGATAAGATGATTGCCGAAATAAAAAATGCACGAAAAAATGGTGATACTTTAGGTGGTATTGTAAAATGTGTTATAAAAAATGTACCCGTTGGTTTAGGTGAGCCAGTCTTTAATAAGCTTCATTCAGAGTTAGGAAGAGCTATGTTATCAATTAATGCGGTAAAAGGCTTTGAATACGGAAGTGGTTTTAATGGTACTAAAATGAAAGGATCAGAACATAATGATATTATTCAGACTGACGAAACTACACTGAGCAATTATTCCGGTGGTATTCAGGGAGGAATCAGCAATGGAATGGATATATATTTTAGTGTAGCCTTTAAACCGGTAGCTACAATAATGAAAGATCAACAAAGCATAAATTCTGACGGAAAAGAATCTATAATTAAAGGAAAGGGTAGACATGATCCATGTGTGGTACCCAGAGCTATCCCAATAGTCGAAGCAATGGCTGCAATGGTTATTTTAGATTATTATTTAATTAATAAAACAAAAACAATATGAGATTAAGAAACCTACCACTACATTGGAAAATTATTTTAGGAATGTTTCTTGGAGTTTTATTTGGTTTTTTGATGTCTAATTTTGATTCGACAGGAAAAGAATTAATTTCAAATTGGATCAAGCCCTTTGGAACTATTTTTATTAATGCCCTAAAATTAATTGCTATACCGTTGATTCTTGCATCTTTAATCAAAGGAATTTCTGATTTGAAAGATATTTCTAAACTTTCAAAAATGGGAGGTATTACTATAACTACATATTTGATTACAACCGTAATTGCCGTTAGTGTTGGTTTGGCTATTGTCAATATTGTAAAACCTGGAAATTCTATCTCTGATGAAACCAGAGTTGAGTTGCTAAATGCATATGAAGATGATGCAGATAAAAAAAGAGAAGCTGCAGCTGAATCAAAAAAATCTGGACCTCTACAACCAATAATTGATATAGTTCCGTCAAATATTATCAGTGCTGCTACAGATAACAAAAATATGCTTCAAATAATTTTCTTTTCTATTTTATTTGGCATTTCTATGATTCTCATTTCTGAGAATAAGTCAAAACCACTAAAAGAATTTTTTGACTCACTGAACGAAGTAATATTAAAAATAATTGACCTCATTATGAGTTTTGCCCCTTATGGTGTTTTCGCCCTACTTGCAACACTTATTGTCGAAGCACCCAAGTGGGACCTGTTAAAAAGCTTATTACTTTATTCAATAACACTTCTAATAGGTTTATTTTCATTAATTATAATATATACAATTGCAGTAAGATTAATTCTAAATAAAAGCCCTAAATTCTTTTTTAAGGGAATATTACCAGCACAACTAGTAGCCTTTTCAACAAGTTCTAGTGCAGCGACTCTTCCTGTAACTATGGATAGAGTTCATAATAACCTGAATGTTAAAGAGGAGGTGTCTAGTTTTGTTTTGCCAATTGGTGCTACTATAAATATGGACGGAACGGCAGTTTATCAGGCTATCGCTGCTGTGTTTATTGCTCAAACATTTGGACTTGATTTATCTATAACAGCTCAACTTGGAATAATAGTTACAGCAACTTTAGCATCAATAGGTGCAGCTGCAGTACCAAGTGCTGGAATTATTGTTCTTGTAATTGTATTAGCTCAAGCAGGAATTCCAGAGGCTGGATTAGCTTTAATATTTGCTGTTGACAGACCTCTTGACATGTGTAGAACAGTGGTAAATATTACTGGCGACGCAACTGTATCTATGATAGTTGACAAAATTGTTTCAAAAAAATGAAAATAAAGTTAGATGATGCCTGGAAAAAGCATCTAAATCATCATGTTAATTCAGAAGGATTTAATAATCTCGTTTCATTTGTAAAAAGTGAATACCAAAACCATATATGTTATCCCAAAGGAGGTTTAATATTTTCATCTCTGAATAATTGTAAATTTGAAAATGTTAAATTGGTAATCCTTGGTCAAGATCCATATCACAATCCAAATCAAGCTAATGGTCTAGCTTTTTCAGTTCCTAAATTAATTGAAAAACCACCCTCACTCATAAATATATTTAAGGAGATTGAACAAGATTTAAATATTAAATACAACGCTAATGGTGATCTCATGCATTGGGTTAGGCAAGGGGTACTATTACTTAATTCAACACTTACAGTCAGGAAGAATAATCCCGGAAGTCATCAAAATCAAGGTTGGGAAGATTTTACGGATGAAATAATAAAAGTTATTTCTTTAAAAAAAAGAAATGTTGTCTTTATGTTATGGGGGAATTATGCAAAGAATAAAAGTAAATTAATCGACCATAACAAACATCTTGTGTTACTTTCAGGTCATCCATCTCCGCTGAGTGCAAATAGAGGATATTGGTTTGGTAATAATCATTTTAGTAAAACAAATAAATATTTAAAGGAAAAAAATATAAAAGAAATTAAATGGATTTGACTATATTTTTTTTAATGTATATCTTATTAATGACTCAATAATTTCATTCGGCTTTTCAGAATATAAATTATTAACTCTATTTGCTAATATTGCGTTTAATGAAATAGCATTATGACCCAAAAAATCTGATAACCCATAAATTATAGCTGTCTCCATCTCGAGATTCGTAACCTTGTGATTTTTAAATAAAATTCTATTTAACTTTTCCAAATTAATTAAGCTTTCAAGTGGTATTCGTGTTTTTCTTCCCTGAAATGCATAGAAACCATTGCATGTTGCTGTCAATCCCTTAACAAGATTATTAGAATAAAATTTTTCAAATAATTTCCTTGAAGACCTGAAACAATTTAAATTAAGATTTTCAATAGAAATGATATCAATATTATCACTTTTGTAATTATCTAAATTATAGAATAAAAGTTGAGAATTTAAATCAATTGCATATTCGCTTATTAAATGGGAATTAACCTCAATATTCTCAGAAATAGATCCGGAAGTTCCAATTCTTATAAAATTTAAACTTACATGTTTAGTTTTATAGCATTGGTTAGTAAAATCATAATTAAATAAAGCATCTACTTCATTTATAACAATATCAATATTACTACCGCCAATTCCTGTTGAAATAACTGAAATTCTTTTATTGTTAAATGATCCTGTAACTGATTTAAACTCTCTATTTTGAATTACAAATTCAATAGTGTCAAAATACTTACTAATCGAATCAACTCTATTAGGGTCACCAACTAAAATTATGTCTGTTGAAAGTTGACCTGGAATTAAATGAAGATGATAAATACTATTATCAATATTGGTAATAATTTCAGATGAACTCATTTTTAACCTCCTACTCGTTTAACCTTATATCCTATAGTTGTAAGGAAACTCATTATTTCAACTCTGATATTTCCTTGAATAATGATTGTATAGTCCTTAACAGAACCTCCTACAGAAAATTTTTGTTTTATTTTCTTTGCTAGTAGTTTAATATCAGGTTTTTTAATATTTTCAAATCCGTCAATTATGATTGTAGGTCTGCCGTTTCTTTTTTCATACTTACAAATTAAAGGATTGGATTGACTGTGAGAATAATTCGATGTTTTTGTTTCAACAGTAGAACTTTCTGAAAATTTATGATCTGGAAATATATTTTTTAATTGATCTTGTAAATCCATTATTTTTTAAGTAAACCTAATTCGATTAACCTTTCCTCAAGAAATTCACCAGCAGTAATGTCATCATATGCTTTTGGTAATTCATCACTAACACATGAATCAAGAACATTTAATTTCATTTCACTAACAGGATGCATGAAAAAAGGAATTGAATATCTTGATTTTCTTAGTAACTCTTTGTCAGGGTTAACAACTCTATGGACAGTCGATTTTAAAACATTATTAGTATGTCTTGAAAGCATATCTCCAATATTAATCATTAGCTCATCCTCAGTTGCAACTGCATCAATCCACTCACCATTAGTATTTAAAACTTGAAGCCCTCTTCCGTGAGCACCCATTAATAATGTGATTAAATTAATGTCTCCATGGGCAGCAGCTCTAACAGCCTCTTTAGGATCTTCTTTTATTGGGGGGTAATGAATAGGTCTTAAAATTGAATTACCATTATGAATAAAATTATCAAAATAATTTTCATCAAGATCTAAATATAGTGCAAGAGCACGTAGAACATATTTTGCGGTTTTTTCCAATGTTTTATATACTTCCTCACCGACCTTGTTAAACTCAGGAAGCTCGTCAACAATAATATTTGGAAAATAGTTATACTTAGTTATATCTTCATCTGAGATATATTGACCAAAATGCCAATATTCTTTTAAATCTCCATGTTTACTTCCTTTAGCACTTTCTTTACCAAAAGACACATATCCACGTTGACCTGAAAATTCCGGATGCTCATACTTTCTTTTAACTTCAACAGGAAGGTCAAAGAAAAGTTTTATTTGACTATAAAGTCTCTTTATTAAATCTTCGTCTAAAAAATGTCCTCTTACAGCACAAAAGCCAATATCTTGAAAAGCCTTTCCAATCGATTGAACAAATAATGACTTTTTATTTTTATCGTCACTTAAAAAGTCTCTTAAATCTACTGAGGGAATATGATTCATTTTATTTAGTTTTTTGTTAATCAAAGATAATAAATGTTGATAACTTAGATTTTTAAGTATGATTTGAGATTGTCAGATATAACTAAAAATTAATAATTTGCTTAATAATAGCTTATGAATTATTCAAATTCAAAAATAAGTACCTCTACATACATAGACCTCTACACGGGAATGTTGATTCCAAGAATGATAGAGGAGAAAATGCTAATCTTATTAAGGCAAGGGAAAATTTCAAAATGGTTTTCAGGTATTGGTCAAGAAGCAATTTCTGTTGGTGTAACAAAAGCTTTAAAGGATGACGAGTACATACTGCCAATGCACAGAAACTTGGGGGTGTTCACCAGCAGGAATATTCCATTGTATAAGCTGTTTTCACAATGGCAGGGAAAATCAAATGGATTCACCAATGGAAGAGATCGATCTTTCCATTTTGGCACAAATGAGTACTCAATAGTTGGTATGATTTCTCATCTAGGACCTCAGATGGGTGTGGCTGACGGTATTGCTTTAAATAACCTAATATCAAATAATAAAAAAATCACAGCAGTATTTAGTGGAGAGGGTGGAACTAGCGAAGGTGATTTTCATGAGGCCTTAAATGTTGCTTCTGTATGGAATTTACCTGTAATTTTTATTATAGAAAATAATGGATATGGCCTATCTACCCCCACAAATGAACAATACAACTGTAAAAATATTGCTGATAAAGGAGTTGGATATGGAATTGAATCAATGACGCTAGATGGCAATAATATTATTGAGGTTTTTTCAACGATAAGAAATCTCAGAAAAAAAATGTCAAAGAAACCTAAGCCATATTTGATAGAGTTTAAAACTTTTAGAATGAGAGGTCATGAAGAGGCTAGTGGAATTAAATATGTTCCTAAGGAATTAATAGATGCATGGAATAAAAAAGATCCAATTTACAATTATGAAAAATTTCTACTAGATTCAAATATTTTAAACTTAAACGACATTGAAAATGTCAAGCAGCAAATTTCAAAAGAAATACAATCTAACTTGTCCATATCATTCAATGAAGAAAAAATCAATTCATCTATTGAAAATGAAATTTTGGATGTTTTTAGGAAGTTTGATTTTAAAAAAATTAAACCCACAGAAAAATTAGTTAAAAAAAGATTTGTAGATGCAATTTCTGATGGAATTATGGAATCAATGATGAAATTTGATGACTTAATAATAATGGGACAGGATATAGCTGAATATGGAGGTGTATTCAAAATAACCGAGGGTTTTGTTGAAAAATTTGGTAAAGATAGAGTTAGAAATACACCTATTTGTGAATCCTCCATTATTGAAATTGCTATGGGATTATCAATATGCAAGCGAAAAAGTATTGTAGAGCTTCAATTTTCTGATTTTATAACTTCTGGATTCAATCCTGTAGTTAATTATTTAGCCAAAATTCACTATCGATGGGGGCAAAATGCTGATGTGGTTTTACGGATGCCTTGTGGGGCAGGAGTGGGGGCCGGACCATTTCATTCACAAACCAACGAAGCATGGTTCACAAAAACACCAGGCCTTATTGTTGTGTATCCGGCATTCCCATATGATGCAAAAGGACTTTTAATATCTTCTATAGAAAATCCAAATCCGGTTTTATTTTTTGAACACAAGGGGTTATACAGAAGTACTCGTGGTGATGTGCCAGAGGGATATTTTAATATTAAAATAGGTAAAGCAAAACTACTAAAAGTCGGAAGTGATATTTCAGTTATTACCTATGGATTAGGTGTACATGAAGCCATAAAAGTTATTGAAAATAATTCAATCAGTTGTGATTTAATCGATCTTAGAACTCTATCTCCAATAGATAAGGACGCAATAATAAATTCTGTAAATAAAACAGGAAAAGCCATCATATTACACGAAGATAGTTTATTTGGAGGGCTTGGGTCTGAAATTTCATCAATTATAATGGAGAACTGTTTTGAAAATTTAGACGCACCTGTAAGACGTGTGGGAAGTCTAGATACTCCAATTCCCTTTGAAGAAAGTTTAGAAAGACAATACTTACCATTTGACAGATTTGAAAAAGAGATTAAAGATTTGCTAAATTATTAGCTTTTGTTTAATTAAAATTTTTTCAACTTAAAGTATAAATAAACTTAGAATTCTTACTATTTTTGCAAATCTGAGCTATTCAAATGAGTATTAAAACAGAAATAGATTTATATAATTATCAGAAAGGAGCAATTGATAAAATTTTTGAAAGATTTGAAGATTGTCCAACTGATTATCACCTGTTGTATCAACTTCCCACTGGAGGAGGTAAAACAATTATTTTTTCTGAAATTGTACGTCAATATTTAAAACTAAAAAAGCAAAAAGTAGTTGTATTGACTCACAGGATAGAGTTGTGCAATCAAACATCCAAAGTTTTAAGCAACTTTGGTGTATTGAATAAGGTTGTTAACAGTAAAGCTTCGTTAGATGACCAGGAAAAGTATAGTTGTTTTGTTGCTATGGTTGAAACCTTAAATAATCGATTATTAGACGATAAACTAGATATTTCAGATGTAGGATTGGTTATAATAGATGAAGCTCATTATAATTCATTTACCAAACTACTTAAATTTTTTAGCAGCTCTTTCATTCTTGGAGTTACTGCGACACCACTTAGCTCAAATATAAATTTACCAATGACAGATAATTATGATGAATTAATAGTAGGTGAATCAATAAGTGAGCTAATAAAGAATAATTTTCTTGCAAGGGCAAATTTATATACCTATAACGTAGGATTAACAAGTTTAATTGTTGGTGCAAATGGTGATTATACGGTTAAATCATCAGAAGAATTATATACAAATAATGATATGCTTTCAAAATTACTACTTGCTTATGAAGAAAGATGTTTAAATAAAAAGACGTTAATATTTAATAATGGGATTAACACCTCATTAATAGTATATGATACATTTAAAAAAGCTGGTTTCAATATTAGGCACCTTGATAATACAGCAACAAAAAAACAAAGATCAGAAACTCTTAAATGGTTCAAGGAAACACCAGATGCTATTTTAACCTCAGTTAGTATTCTTACAACCGGTTTCGATGAGCCTACCGTAAAATGTATAATGATTAATCGAGCAACTAAATCATTGACATTGTATTACCAAATGATAGGAAGGGGTTCACGATTATTAAAAGATAAAAACACTTTTGAAGTAATTGATTTAGGAAATAACTTTTACAGATTTGGTGAATGGGGTTCTGATATAGATTGGCATAAGATATTTAGAAACCCAATGAATTATCTAGAAAGCATTCAATCTGATGAAGAGATTGAAGGAAGGTTTAGATACGAAATGCCTGATGAGTTAAAAGAATTATTTTCTAATTCTGAAAATATTCATTTTGATGTAGATAAAACATATGTAGAATCAATAAAAAAAGGGAAATCATCAAAAACTGTATTAGAAAAAGCTATTAATCATCATTCTGTAATGTGTGTGGAGAATAGTGAGGACGAGTTTGATGCTTTAATATTGGTAAAAGAATTAAATGATGATATAGACTATGTAATTAAAAGATACTCAAAATGCATCAGTAAAAGCACTGACAACTTTCTTGACTGGTTAACTCAAGATTACAAAAAAAGATTGAGAACTAATATTAGGGTTAATTTTGAGGAAATAAAAAACAAAAAATAATTTATTAAATTTAAGTATGAATTTTATAAAATGGCATAAAAAACAAGTTGAAAAAAATTTAAATATGTTTGGACTATCTAATTATCAAGG
>MDTB01102062.1_pt1 | contig 18842 bp, 20 predicted proteins | sample 811161 | NCBI WGS metagenome assembly MDTB01 (sample SAMN05326650, study PRJNA326480) | marine metagenome | isolation source: seawater | place: Mediterranean Sea | collected 2009
CGCTGAAAGCATCTAAGCGGGAAGCCCCCCTCGATACCAGGTGTCCCTTGAGAGCCGTGGAAGACCACCACGTTGATAGGCTGGGTGTGGAAGCGCAGTAATGCGTGTAGCTGACCAGTACTAATAGCCTAATTGGCTTGATTTATGCACTGAAAAAAATTTTTAAAAGAATAAAAATAGATATATAATTATAAAATGTTAGTTTTAGGTGTATCTGCAAGTTTAAGAAACAAAAGATTTTCTTATAAAAATGAGTTAGTCAAAGATTTAAAGAATATAAAAGATCTTGAAGAGTTAAATAAATTTGTAAAAAAACAAATTAAGATTACATTTTCTGACATAGATAAATTAAATAATAAAGAATTATCTTTTGAAGATAAATATAAGCAATTAAAAAAACATAAGGGCAACAGAGGTCTTAGTAATTCAGAGACAGCATTAGTTTACGCTCTTTGGAATTCACTCCAGGAAAAAAATATTGACATTGACTATTTGAGTCTTTCAAATATTTTTGAAAGCGAAAATAGTGAAAAGCTAGAATATTTCAAAAAAAAGTTTTTAAGCTGCAATGCTTTACTCCTTTCAGGACCAGTTTATTTTGGTGATAGGGGAAGTTTAACTCAAAGAATGATAGAATTTTTAAACAGTGACAAAGAATGTATTGAGCATTCAAAAAAAATTCTATATGCAGGACTTGCTGTTGGTGCAAAAAGGAATGGTGGTCAAGAAACTACACTAATATTTCAAGCATTAGATTTTTTAAATATGGGGTGTAAAGTAATAGGTAATGGGCATGATACAACCGCTCAATACGGAGGAACTATAGTTGCTGGTGATATTGGTAAAGCAGTAGAAGATAATTATGGAATTAAAACAGCTCTAAGTACAGGAAAAAATATTGGAGAGGTATTGAATAATGTAAATTTAAACGAAAAGGTATCAAAAAAAAATTTAAAAGAGCCTCACAAATGTAGTATTTTTATATTACAAGATAACAAAGATGAAGAATGTACCAAGGTTATAAATAGTGTTCTTAAAAACTATAAAAATAAAAATATTAAATTTAAAGTTTTTAAAGTTTTTAAAGAAGAAGTTCATAAGTGCATTGCTTGTGATGTATGCCCTATTTCTTATGCAGAAAGTGAAAAATATAGGTGTATAATTAATAATAAAGATGATTTTTTTAAAAAAAATCACAATGAAATTATAGATTGTGATAGTTTTATATTTGCTGCTTATAGTGGAACAAATTTTGTAAATATCAAAACTAACTATCAGCAATTTATTGAGAGAACTAGATATTTAAGAAGAGATAATTACCTTTTTGGAAGAAAGTTAGTTTCGTCATTTATATTAAGTGAAGTAAATTCTAATAGAAATTTACATATAAGAATCCTTACCTCTTTAATTAGACATCACAATATTCTTTTTAAACCTATTTTAGTTTTTAAAAATGCGAATGCTTACATTAATTTAGAAAATATTAAGAGACAATTTATCGACTTCTGTAACACTGCTTTAAAGGTAAACAATAAAACAAAAGAAGTTGAATATAAACCTGTTGGCTATGAAATAAGTTTAGAAGAACATCTAAACAGAAAAAGATTATCTAAATAGATTTATTGTATTTTTTTAAAAATTTGAGAATTAGGGATACGCTATTAAAATTTGTAGTACTTATTTTGTTTAATGGACATTTTAATTTGAGATTTTTTTCTACAAAACTTACTATTTCAATAATCCCAAATGAGTCAATAATATTTTCAGCTATTAAATTTGTTTCATTATTTATTTTTTTTTTTGTTTTTTTTTTTAAAAATTCTTCTATTTTTGACTTAATTTGCATATTTAAAAAGTATTAGTAATTTCAACTTTATCAATTTTATTATTTCCAAGTCTAGGAAATATTTTAAAGGATTTAAATTTTTTTGGAATCTGATTTGAATTCAAGTGTCTATGTAAGTAATCATTAATTTTAACTTGAGATATATTAGTCTTCGGTATATATGCGCAATATGGCACGTTTCCGAATTCTTCAATATATCCCTTAAAAATAAATATATCTTTAAACCACCCACTTTTCATCATTACTTTTTTTATCATCAATGGATAAACCATTACACCTGAAGATTTAAATATTTCTGAAACTCTTCCAGACAAAATAAGATTTTTATTATTAATTTTACCAATATCCCCTGTGCTAAAAAGTTTCCCTTTTCTTATATAAAATTTATCATTCAAATAATAGCCAACATAAAGGTAACTTGATGATATTATTATTTCACTAATTTTATCTTCTTGGTTCTTGAGAGTAAAATATTCAAGAGGCTTACCAACATAAAATTTAAACCTATTATTTTGAATTTTGTTTATACAAAATCTTCCACCAACTTCACTTAATCCATACATGTAATACAAATTGAACTTATAGTTTTTATTCAAATACATATTAATAATTTCATCAGATATAAAATCACCTGATGAAATTAATTTTTCTAAATATTCTTTTTTTTTTGATTCAATTATCCATTTTGAATGAAGTGGTGGACCTCCAAAATAATTAATTTTTTTTTTTAAAATAATATCATTCAAATCCTTAGGAAATAAAATTTTTTGATATGAATATATTGATACACCATTAAATAAACATAAAAGAAAATGACAAATTGCACTTGTAAAAGGATAAGGTACACACATCATAAATTTTTTATTTTTTTTAAATTTAATTTTTTTTTGAACAAAAATTGAGTTTTTTAAAACAGACTTAAAATTTTGAAGAATTAACTTAGGCTCACCAGTAGAACCAGAAGATGAAAAAATTAAGTCAAATTTATTTAATTTTTTGTTAATTTTAGGTATTTTATTTTTTTTAAAATTAATCTTTTCTCCATGAAATATTACAATATTTTTATAATATTTTGTTATTTTGGTTTCTCTTATTTCAGGGTAGACAGTATAATTACAAATCATTGATACTAAAAAATTTACCCAATATTCTATTGTCTTACAGTTTTTGATTATGGCAATAGTTGAGCCTTTAAGATTATTTTTCTTTATATTTGTGATTTTTAAATTAATTAGTTCTAGGATCTCGTTCCCTTTAATTTTAAGACAACCATCAGATATAAAAAAATATTTACTCTTTAGATTTTTTTTTATTTTTCTTAAGTAAATATCTTTATTCACTAGTCTTTATAATATTTTTTTTGACTAATATTGTCATTTTTAAGCCAAATTTTTGGATTTTTCAAAAAGATTAATTTTAGATTTTCTATAATTTTTTTATATTTACAAACATAAATACTTCCTCTTCTAAACTTGTAAATTTTGAATGTGTTCATATTTATGAGTTGAGATATTATTTTCTTATTTCCATCACCAATCATATTTTTTGATTTAAATCTTACACCTAATAAAGTGTATTGATTAATTATTTTGTTATTCTTTTTAACTTTGATTAAGAACTCTTTATTATATCTATATGGAACTCCAATAATATGCTCAACATAGTGTATCATACCTATTGAAGTATGCGGTTCGCCTAAACTAATAAAGTAAGTATTGTTATCTAATAATTTATGAAAAACAGAACCCTCTCCATAAGCTGACACAGATGTATTATCAAGTAGTTTTTTTATATTTTTTCCAATACCAGAAAAAGACCAAAGTGGATGATCTGATCTATAACTGTGTTTTAAATTTCTAATATGCTCTGAAAATATACCCATCATGTACGATCTAGTTGTTCTTTTGTTGTAAATTTTATTTGTATTAGCTAAATTTAAAGTTGCCGTTGGAACAACAATGTTTCCTGATGATTTAATTTTCTTTTCCACATATCTATAAAGATGATCACAGAAATTTTTTACTTCATTTACATTAAGACCAAAATTGAAAACGTTTCCTGCTATATAAACGGTATCGCTATTCTTCAGATTAATTTTATTGATAATTTTTTCTAAGTCATCTAATTTCATTTAAGTTATCCCATACCTTTTTAAATGTTTTAATAAAAATATTAATCTCTTTATTAGATAACTCAAACATACACATTTGATAGCCAATAAAATATTTTTCGTTTAATTTTTCTGCTACAGGACATATTCCTTTTGAGTAATTAATATTCTTTTTGTAAAAATTTGTTTTCCACGGAAAACCTTTCCTCCCATAAGCAATTTTCTTTTGAAAAATTGGTAATAAATGTAAATTAACATATCCATTAGATAAACCTTCCAGACCTTCTTTCTGTAATGCATTTACAATTTTCTCTCTTTTAATTTTAATTTCTTTCTCTTTTAAAAGTATGGGATATATATAATATGCATGAGTTGATTTTTTTTTTACAATAGGTGTTCTGATACCTTTTAAATCTTTAATTCCGTCAGTAATTTTTTTTGCAATCTCCTGTCTTCTTTTTACAATTTTTGGAAGTTTTTTTAGTTGCTCTATGCCAATTGCACTTTCTATTTCGCCAAGTCTGAAATTATAACCAATTATATTTACTATATCTTTTTGATTTTTATCTTTAACAACTGACTCACCATGATTTCTTATCAATATTAGTTTATGATATATTTTTTTGTTGTTTGTAACAATTATACCACCTTCTCCAGTGTGAATATGTTTATGATGGTTAAGACTAAAACCCCCAACATCTCCAAATGCACCAGAGAGTTTATTGTTATAAAATGTAAATGGTGCTTGCGCTGTGTCAGTTATAATTTTTAATTTATATTTTTTTGCGATTTTTTTTATTTCATTAAAGTTATGAGGATGGCCAAATATATCTATCGCCATAATAGCTCTAGTTTTCTTTGATATTTTTTTTATTATAGAATTTGGATCTATATTAAAAGTTTCTTCCTCTATGTCTGCAAAGACCGGTATTGCATTCCAATGAATTATTGCCATCGCACAAGCTGACATTGTCCATGGAGATAATATTATTTCATCGCCAGGTTCAGTGTCTATAGCCCCTACCGAAGCAATTAAACCAGATGTCCACGAATTTACAGCAACAGCATATTTAACTCTAAAAAATTTTTTACATTCTTTTTCAAATTGATTTACTTTTTGTCCACCATAGAATTCTTTGCTCCATTCACCAACGTATTTTGATAATTTTCCAGATTTAATTACTTTTGTTGCTGCATTAAGTTCTTCTTTAGAAATTGAGTTATAATATTTAAATTTTCTTTTTATTAACTTTTGACCTCCGTATGCCGCAAGTTTTTTCTCTTTTCTCATTTTAATTTCCTATAATACTATTCATTGTTTCTAGTTCTTTATATGCTTGATTGATATCATAAAGTCTAAATTTTTTATTATCTAAAAATTTTTCTAATTCTTTATAAACATTTAATTGATATTTTTCTAATTTATTTTTAAATTTTTTAATTATAGTTTTATTATTTTTATCATTTACTTTTTGTATCAAAGAAATATTATTGCCATCATTTAGATATTTAACATAAAGATTTTTAGTTTTAATTTTTAAATTGCAGCTACTGATAATATGGTTTGGAACTATATCGACTAAGCATTTATTAAACTTTAATTTTGCTTTAATTAAATAGTCATTGTTAGAAATTTTTTTCTTAAAATAAATTTTTTTCAAATACTCAAATTCACCAAAAAGAATTGTACATAAATTAAAAAAATGAGAAAAATTATGGAAGTAACCTTTGTTATAATTAATTATACATCTTATTAATTCATTTTTTTTATTATTTTGGATTATTTTTTTTTTCAACTCATAGGTAGATTGTTGAGAGTATCTATAAAGATTAATAAATACTTTAATTTTTTCTTTATTACAAATTTTGACTATTTTTTTTGCATCTTTCAAATTATCAGCAACTGGCTTTTCAATAATAATTATTTTAGGATTTGAATATTTTAACACTTCATTAATATGTTTTAATCTTAACTTAGTGGGTGATGAAATTACTACTAAATCTGGTTTAGAAGATTTTAATCCTGATATTAAACTACTATATACAGGTGTCTTATATTTTTTTTTAAAAATTTTAAGATTTTTTTTTTTTTTATCAATACCTCCAATTAAAACAAATCTTTTTAAAAATGAAATACTTTTAGCATGAGTATGAATATTCTTATTTTGAAGGTCGTATTTTAATCCAATATTTCCTAAACCTACGATTACACATTTAATTTTTTTTTTCATTTTATAAAGAACTTAAATAAACAATTTTTTCTGATGGAATATCACATTTTACATCTTTGATCGGTATCGAGCAGTAAACTTTTTTTTTAGCTAATATTGCAATATACATAGCCATTGTATTACAACCCACAACAAGATCTGAGTTCATAATATCTTTAAATAATGTGCTTTTTTTACTAATTTTTATGTTTTTTACGTTTGTTTTTAAAAATTTTTTATACTTGTTTGTATTTTCAGCTGGATGCAATCTTATTTTTAGTTTCCACTTTTTGCATATTTTGTTAACATTTTTTAAAAAAAAATCTAAACAATTGTATTCGTTGTAAAAAATTTTTTTTGAAGACTCTTTTTTTAGATGATTTTTAATTGGCTCTGATAAATATAAAATTTTTTTTTTACTAGAAATTGATCTTTTGTTTATTTTTGAATTAAATATTTTTTTTAGATCTTGATAATATGGATTTAATTTAAGTTTTATATTTTGCTTTTTAAGCTCTTTTTTAGCAATTTTTTCAGCATATTTGTCCCCAACCCAAATTTCATTTGGAAAATAGTATTTATTATTTAATAAGAATCTTTCCTTATAATTTATCCAGTGGTCTAAATAAGCTACAACTTTGATATTATTTAACAGACAGTATTTAATGGCCTTCTTTTCTAAATTTGATTGCCAACCAGTTCCACAAATAACGAGTTTAGATGCATTTAATATTTGAAAGTTATTTTTATTATTAAATTTTCCAATTTTTTTTGAAAAAATTTTTTTTGCAGGGCCAGTTAAAATAAAATTATAACTATTTGGTTTTTTTTTAACTAAACTACTTAGTATTTCAGCACCACCAGAGTCATTAGAGACAATAGATATCATAATAATTTATCCTTGTCATATGCTTTTCTTTTAACTTTTGAGTTTATTTTAGTCCAACTTTTATTTTTTTTTAAAACTTTTATTATTTCTCTTAATTTAAAATTAAAATTTTTTTTCTTAAAAAAGAAAATTATAATTTTTTTTATTAACAAATAATCATTTTTTTCATCTAACGTTAAACCAAGTTGAGGCCAATATAGATTTCCTTGAGCTTTATAATTTTTAATTTTAAAAATTTTAGGGTTTTGATGTATAAATAATGTTGTATGCTCTCTATACTCTGGTTTTTTGCCAAATTTATCTGAATATTTTAAAGAATTAAATTTACAAATAGTTGCATCCATTCCATCAGGATAGCTTCTAACAAATGAATTACTGACACAATCAAATTTATTCTTTTCAAAAATATTAATCATTCTATTTAAAATTTGTGTATCTAAAATCGGACAATCAGAGGTTATATTTATGACATTTTTTACTTTATATTTTTTACCAGCTCTAACTACTCTACCCAAAACATCATTTTCACTTCCTCTAAAATAATTAATAGATAATTTATTTGCTAAATTGACAATTTCATCATCTGATTTCTTTTTGGTAGTTGCAATAATTATTCTATTAATTTTTTTTAATTTATTTAGTCTATTGATTAAATGTTCCAATAGAGGTTTACCCAAAACTTTAAGCATTACTTTACCGGGAAGTCTTGAGGATGACATTCTAGCCTCAATAATTATATCTAATTTCATTAATTTATTTGTGATTATTAAAATTAATTATATTATAAATTATATTTTATTAATTAAATATTTTTACTATTAAAATGTATCCCGATAATAATTGGTATGGACATAGGTATATATTGGCCGAATATTGTAATACCCATGACAAACCTTGCTTTGCTAGTATTCAGCATGGTTGGTATAAAACATTTAAAGTTGGCAATAGAAAATTTACCAATGCACCATTTTTATGCTGGAATGAGAAGATGTATGAAAGTTGTATTAAATCTGGTGATAAGAATGTTCATTTGATTGGTTCTCCTTTTCTTTATTTAGATAGAATATTAAGAAAAAAAAATAATATTAATACCAAAGCAACTAATGGAACTCTGTTTTTCCCAGCTCATAGTGCTCCTGAAACTGATAAAATCATGTTTAAAGAGAAAGATCCGAAAATTATTCAGAGAGTCAATCATGAATTAATTATAGATGAAATCACTAAAATAAGTAAACCTCCTTATACAGTTTGTTTTTTTTATTCAGATTATACCGATGAAAATATTTCTCTTTATAAGAAATTCAATTGGCGAATAATTTGTTTAGGCAAAAGATCAACTAATAATTTTTTACATAAATTACACAATGAAATTTCAATTGTGGATTCTGTAATATGTTCTGATCTAAGTACAACAGTGTTTTATTCTCTATATCTAAAAAAAAAGGTTAAAGTTATATTTGAAATTAATAAAAATTATATGAATACAATTCACAATAATGACAATATTAGATTTAAAAATCAATATTATACCAATTACCCAGAATTGTATGACTCTTTTTTAGATGGAGAAAAAGGATATGAATTTGCAAAAAAAGAACTTGGTTTTAACTTCATCAAATCCGAAGAAGAAATAAAAAATCTTTGCGGTTGGAATAATATTGGAAAAAATTTTTTTTCAAAATTATATTCTTTTATTTTAGATCTTAAAAACGGTAAGGCTTTAAGAAACTAATATATAATTTTTTTTTCTCTTAAAATTTTGTAAATATCTATTAATTCTTTTAGTGGAATTTTTGTTGCTACTGATATTTTAAAGATATTTGACTTACCATCAGCATAAGAAATTGCATTGAGTAAATTTTTTATTTTAATATAGTCACTTTTTATCGATAATGTTTGATAAAGTTTGTATTTCGTAAGAAATGGTTCTCCTAATATTTTTGTTTTGGGAAAATAGTAAGTTTCAAAACCCTCAATAATATTTTCTAATATTTCGAGTGATTCTCCAAGGCTTTTTGGTGACACCAAATTTAAATTATCTAAACTTGTGTGGTATTCTGGATAGTTTCCAAATTTTGTTCTACAAAAAGTTGCAACAGGCAAGTCTATATTGGGCGCACAATATTGTCTTTCATCAGAGCCTTTCTCGGTAAAATCAAATTCTTTGTAATTTTTTTTATCGAATATTGAAGATATCAAAGCCACATCTGCTAGTGAATTTCCGATTCTTGATTTAACAATTGTATAATTTCTATTATCTCCCACACATGTTATGTTGAATCCAGCAAGAATATTTTTTTTTAATAATTTTAAATTTTTATTTAAATAAGTTATTGATCCAATCGTTTCAGGTATAAAAATAAATCTGTAAGAAAAATTTGTTTTTTTATATTTTTTTTTTATTTTTTTTATTAAAGCTGATTGAACAACTGGTCCCGACAATTCGTTGTTAGCTAAAGATGGATGACAAAGATATGTAGAAAAAAAAATTTCTTTCTTTTTTTTTCCTTTTATTAAAATTTCCCCAATTCTAAGGTGACCCTTAACAAATTTGGAGTCCACTAAAACTTTAAATTTATTTCCTTTTAAAGCATCTTTTTGTTTTTTTGACATGCAAAATCCCCAATTTTTTTCATAAAAACTTGTGATATAAGGAATCGCATTATTTGAGGTACTATCAATATGGATTTTTTTAAAAAGCTCCTTCCTGCTTATAATCTTGTTAACTGGAATTGAATGACTAACAATGTGTAGATTATTTTTTTTGAATTCTGCATGTTTTTTTCCATTTTGATCAGAAATATAAGAATTATATATATGCCACTCTTCCGGAATGGTCCAATCAAAAACTTTTTTTCCAGATGGGAAATCTAAAAATTTCATATCTGGATTTATCTTTTTTAAATAACTAAGAGAATTTTTAAAACCTGGCCCCACTATTGACCTATGAATTGGGAATAGATCGACTATCCATTGGTACATTTTTTTGCCAAAACTATTCATTTTAATATTTTAATTATATTTATTTTAAATTACTAAATTTTATACAATATGATATCAACAATTATTTAAAGGTAGTAAAATGCAAACAAATTACAGACCAGAAATTGACGGTTTACGTGCAATTTCTATATTACCTGTAGTCTTGTATCACGCCAATTATAAATTCTTTTCTGGAGGTTATATAGGAGTGGATATCTTTTTTGTTGTAAGTGGTTTTTTAATTTCAAGTTTAATAATCAAACAACTTAAAAATAATACTTTTTTAATTTCTGAGTTTTACTACAGAAGGATTTTAAGAATTGTTCCCGCTTTATTAATAACTGTAATTTTAAGTTTTATTTTATCATACTTACTATTGTCCACCGAGGATTTTATAATTTTCTTAAAAAGTGTTGTTTCAACTTTAACTTTTTGGTCGAATTTTTTTTTCTCATTTAATTTTAATTATTTTGATTTTTACTCTGAATTTCAACCATTGATCCATACTTGGAGCTTATCTATTGAAGAGCAGTTCTATATTTTTTTTCCAGTTTTTATGATAATTTTTTACAAGCATAGATATCTCTTAATATTAAGTATAATTTTTTTTTTTTAGTCTATTATTTTCACAATTCTCAGGAAATCTTAAGTTTGAATACCCCTATATAGATACAAATTTTGAATTCTATAGCCCATCATTTTTATCTGGTTATATGTTTCCATTTGGAAGAGTCTGGGAACTTATAATGGGTATTTTTGCAGCAATAATAATTGAAAAAAATAACAATTCTTCTAGAAAAGTCTATTCTCTGAGTTATGAATTTATTTCTTTGTCAGGAATATTATTAATCATATTTTCTATTATCTTTTTTAATAAAAGTACTCCTTATCCAAGTTTTTATACTGTTATCCCATGTTTTGGGGCGATGTTAGTCATAGTTTTTTCACAAGAAACAAAAATTATTAAAAATTTTTTATCTAATATCATATTGGTTAAATTTGGATTAATTTCATATTCACTTTATTTGTTTCATTATGTTATTTTCTCTTTTTTAAAAATAAAGTTGTATGTTTTTGGATCTAATATTTTAATTGATATTGGTATTTTCAGTTTTGTTATTTTGTTATCTTATTTGAATTGGAAATTTATTGAAAATACATTTAGATATAAATTAACAAAATTTAAATCGATATTGATTTTATTAGTAATTTTTATCCTAATTTTGTCTATTGCTTTTCTATTTCTTAATAAAAATTTTAAAAGATCGGCTAATAATTATGATCTGCCAATTAATATTGTCAATAGTATGAAAAAAGATATGCTTGGTAGAAGTTGTTTAGATAAAAATAATTTAAAGTCTTATGAGCAGTTTAAAAAAAATGTATGTAAAATTCTTAATAACGAAAAAAAAATAGATACAATTATTTTTGGAGACAGTCATGTTGCTTCATATTATAATTTCTTTAATGAATATTTATTAAAAAATAAAAAAAATGCATATTTTGTTGGCTATTCCGGGTGTGTACCGCTACTTAATATAAACTCTATTAGATCTGACCAAAAGTTACGTCATTGCAAAGGTCTTAATGATCACATAAAAAAAATTGTAACCGAAAATTCAATTAAAAACATAATACTTATATCTGCTTGGACATATTATACTGATGGTGGATACAATGGTATAGATATGTCCTATTTGTCAAAAAACTTAAATGACTCAAAAAATAAAATAACATCACGTGAGGCTTTTGAACATGGATTAAATACAACAATTAATTATTATAAAAATAATGGAACTAATGTTTTAATTATAGCTCAACCTCCTCAGCAAAAATATTTCCCTAAGTTTGTATATAATAAAATTATACCATTTAATAAGAATTCTAAAAATAAATTGATTAAATTAGCTGTAAAAAAAGAAGAACATGAATCATTACAAGAATTTGTTTACAAACAATTCAGAAAAATTAAATTGACTTTTGATGATTTAAATATTTTTTATCCTGATATTATTTTTTGTAAAAATAATGTATGTGAGATAGGAAATTTAAATGGCTCATATTATATTGATGATGATCATTTATCTAATAAAGGTATAGATTTTATGGGAAAAGAATTAAATCAATTTTTAAATAAAAATCTAAAATAAACCACAAAAAATGTTCTTATTAATTTAAAATTTACACTTATTCCGTCACCAAAACTAGATTTTTTATTTTTTTTTTTTAATAAAAATTTTTTTTTCATTAATTTCATTTTTTTTACAAATTAATAGAAAAAATAATCCTATGGTATCTATTTTAAATTTTAAATTTAAAAATTTTTTTTTAATTTTAACTATTTTGTAAATTTTTAAACCAGTATAAGGATCTTCAATATTTAAAAATATTTTTGAAAAAAAACCTATTATATGTTCAGAAATTCTGTTAAATTTATCTCTCCTTCCAAGTATAATAGAATAATCTTCATTAATTATATCTTTTAATAAAGATTTAAGATTTTGAGCCGTGTGTTGTCCATCTCCATCACAAGTTACAATAAATTTTTTGTTTTTAAAATTTTTGAGTACGTACTTTAAAGCTTTTCTTAAGCTGAAATCATAACCAATATTTTTTTTATTTTTGATATAGAAATTCGAATATTTTTGAGCAATTTTTCCAGTTTTATCAGATGAACAGTCGTCAATTACTAATATCTCACAAAATTTTTGGAAGCTTGTGATAGTTTTCTTAATATTTTTTTCTTCATTATAAGCTGGGATAATAATTATTAATTCTTTCTTATTCAAAATCGGAAAATTTTATATGTTCATGAAACTTTACATTTTTTTTAAGTTTTTTTCCTGAGACTTTGTGAAAATTATTTAATCCAATTGAGTCTTTTGGGGCAGGTCTCAGAGGTATTGTGTCTTTTTTAAAAACTCTCTTACCTTTTTCTAATTCTTTTTTATATCTTAAAGATCTTCTTTGGATAATCGAAGTCTGTGTTTCGTTTTTTTCTATTTTTTTTATACTAGATCCTAAAGAAAGCTCAATGTTTCTACTTGCATCTATCATTTGCCTCCATGTTTTTGGACTCATTGAGAATTTGTGATCCGGTCCAGTTCTGTTATTATTGTCAGTAAAGTGTTTTTCTATTACCCTAGCACCTAAAGTTATAGCCCCTAACACAGTTTCGTGCCCCAAGGTATGGTCAGATAATCCAAGAATTGCTTGAGGAAATTTTTTTTTAAATGTTTTAAGAACATTTAAATTAATATAATTAAAATTTTTTTTATCGGCTGTGTAATTTGTATTACATTGCATAATAACAATTTTTTTATTTATTTTTATTACTTTATTATAAATTTCTACTATTTCTTTAAGAAAAGATGCGCCAGTTGCAATAATTAATGGTTTTTTAAATTTTGCAATCTTTAGTATTTGCTCATGCCAATCAATATCGCCAGAACCAATTTTCCACGCAGACATATATTTATTTAAATAATTTAAAATACTTGTGTCATATGGGGCTGTAAAATAATCAACATTGTGCTTTTGACAAGTTTTTTTTAAAATTGGTGTCCAACTAAGAGGTACTTCTGCTGATTTGTAAACATCATATACACTCTTTTTCCATTTTGATTGATGGGAAAATTTTGCCCCTAATTTTTTAAACCCATAATCCGATACAATCGTGTCTGCAAAAAAGTTTTGAAATTTTGCCGCATTTGCTCCTGCTTCTGCACACATATGTATTAATTCTTTTGCTTTAGAAAGTGAACCATCATGGTTTGCAGCTATATCAGCGATAAAGTAAGTTTTAGAATTATTGCTTATTTTATTTTTATTAATTTGAAAATTTTTCATTTACTTAAGTTTTAAGATTTCTTTTTCAATAAGTGGGACTTTTACGAGAAATGTTTTTTCAAAATTTGAGACATCCATTTGCATATTTAAAGGTCTTTTAGCTGTGAGTTTAAATTTTTTATGTTCATAATTAATCTCGTCAAAATTAATTTTTAACTTTAGTATTTTTATAATTTTTTTTCCAAATTCTGACTTACTAATTTTATTTTTACTTCCAACATTATATATACCAGGCTTAAATTTTTCACAAACTAATTGTATGTATTTTGATAATGTTTTTACATGAAGGGGTGAAAAAAAAACATTTTTGAATAAATAAATTTTTTTTTTATTCTTATCGTTTTTCTTAAGCCAATTTATAAGACCTCTTTTATTTTTATTATCAATTCCAAAAAAGTTTGTTCTTAATGCACATCCTCCACTTTTTTTGATTATTTTATCACTCATAAACTTGGTTTTTGCGTAATAGTTCTTAATTTTTATATCTTTTTCCAAGTTATACTTACTTTTATTATATACGTGGTCAGTTGAAATTTGAATTATATTAAAATTATATATTTTTGAAAAAAATACTAAATTTTTTACTAACTTATAGTTAAGTTTTTGACATAATTCTTTATTTTTTTCACAAAAATCTACATCAGTTATTGCGGCTAAATTTAAAATTATTTCAGGTTTAGTTTTAGAAATAATTTTTTCAAATTCTTTCTTATTGAGTAAATCTATTTTATAATCAGCAGATTGCTTAAAGCCTAAGCTTATTACTTTATGCTTTTTTTTTAATTTTTTAACTAGATAATTTCCAAGAAATCCTGTAGATCCTGTTACTAATATTGTCTTCATAAAATTTAAAGTATAATATGTGTATACCAAACTATGTCATTGAATAACAAGTCAATACTAATCACAGGTGGAACAGGATCTTTTGGCAAAGCTTTTTTAGAAAGAATTTTATCTAAATATAAAAAAATAAAAAGAATAGTAATTTATAGTAGAGATGAGCTTAAACAGTTTGATCTATCAAATAAATATAAAGATAAAAAATATAGTAATTTAAGATTTTTTATTGGAGATGTGAGAGACAAATCAAGATTATCTATGGCTTTAAATGACATAGATATTGTAGTACACGCTGCTGCTTTAAAACAAGTTCCAACAGCAGAATACAACCCATTTGAAACTATAAAAACAAACGTCATAGGTTGTCAAAATTTAATTGAGGCATGCTTTGAAAATAAAGTTAAAAAAGTTGTTGCTTTATCCACAGATAAAGCTACTGCTCCAGTTAATTTATATGGAGCAACCAAGTTATGCTCAGATAAGTTAATGGTCGCAGCCAATAATATAAAAGGAAACAAAAATATTTCTTTTTCTGTAGTTAGATATGGTAATGTCATGGGAAGTAGAGGCTCAGTAATCCCACACTTTATAAAACAGAGCAAAAATAGAGTTTTTAGTATAACAGACAGAAGAATGACAAGATTTAATATTACGCTTAAAGAAAGTGTTGATATGGTAATTTGGTCAATTTTTAATACTTTTGGAAGTGAAATTTTAGTCCCAAAAATACCATCTTATAATATTTTAGATCTTGCGAAATCAATAAACACAAATTCTAAAATAAATTTTATTGGTATCAGACAGGGAGAAAAAATTCACGAAGATTTAATCACAAGTAGTGATAGTTATAATACTTATGATATTGGTAAGTATTATATTATTTTACAAAACTTAGATAGAAATATATTAAAAAAATATAAAAAAAAATTTAAAGTAAAAAAAGTACCAGAAAATTTTGTTTATTCCTCTGGCACAAATAAAAATTTCTTAAGTGTAAGTCAAATAAAAAAATTGATAAAACTTAATGTCAAATAAAAAACTTTTTAAAGTAAAAGAAGGTGACAAATATTTTTTAAGAAATATTAACTCTTTACTTTTAAAGAATTATGAAGATGATAAACTTCAAAAGATCGTTTCCAATAGAATATTAAAATTTAAAAATAAAAAAATAAAAGTTTTGGAAATTGGTTGTGGTGATGGAAAGCGACTAACTTTTTTAAAAAAAAAATTTAGAAATGTTAAATTTTATGGTTTAGAACCATCTAAAAGAGCAACAAAAAATAATCATAAATTAAATGTCATAAAAATAGGTACTGCTGAAAAATTACCATTCAAAGATAATTTTTTTGAAATTATAATTTTTGGTTTTTGTTTGTATTTAACTGATAACGAAGATTTATTTACTATAGCAAACGAAGCTTATAGGACAACTAAAGACAAAAGTTGGATAATCATAGAGGATTTTGATACTGATCAAACATACTTTAAACATTATAAATATAATAAAAAAATAAAAATAAGAAAAATGGATTATTCTAAAATGTTTTTATGGCATCCAAATTTGTCACTTTACTCCAAAGAAAAATACAATCATAATGGCAATAGCTGGACAGATAATATTGACAATCACGTATCAATTTCTCAAATTAGAAAAAATGTAAAGTAAATGTCAATAAGACCTATCTTAGGAGTAGCACAATTTGGCACAAACTATGGTGTAACAAATATCAATACTGTTAAATTAAAAACAGCTAAAAAAATATTAAAATTTGCAAAGATTAAGATTAATACAATTGATACTGCAATAAAATATAAAAATTCAAATAAAATTTTAAGACAAATAAATATTAAAAATTTTAAAATTAACTCTAAAATTAATTTATCAAAAAATCCAAAAAATAATTCAAAAAAAATTTTTAAACATTTGAAATATCTTAAAATAAATAAATTAAATGTTCTATTTATACATAACGTAAACGAATTTTTAAAAATGAAAGATAAAAAAAAAGTTTATTCAGAATTAATGTATCTTAAAAAAAAAAAAATTTTTAAAAAATTGGGTTTATCTGTCTATGACATAAATGAGGTAAAAGATTTTATGAAATTAGGGAAACCTGATATTTTACAAGTACCTTTAAATGTTTTGGATAGAAGATTTATTAAACAGAACTTAATCAGTTTTTTCAAAAAAAATAAAATTAAAATACAAGCTAGATCATGTTTTTTACAAGGATTACTTATTGCAAAAAAAATTCCGAATAAATTCAAAAAATATAATAATATATTTATTAAATGGAATAAATGGTGTAAAAAAAAAAAAATTTCAAGAATTAAAGCTTGTCTATTATTTGTAAAAAATAACAAGTCAATTTTTGAATTAGTTTTTGGTGTTTCAAATCAGATTGAACTAAAAGAAATTTTTAATTATATTAATTTAGAAGAAAAAATTAGTTTTCCTATTTTTTTTAAACAAAAAAACAAAAAATTAATTGATCCACGAAAATGGTAAAAAAAAATTTTAATAATCTTTGGGAAGAAGCAAAAAAAATAATTCCTGGTGGAAATATGCTTTTATCAAAAAGACCAGAGATGTTTTCACCTAAAAATTGGCCTGCATATTTTTCAAAAAGTAAAGGGTGTTTCGTTTGGGACTTAAAGGGCAAAAAATATACAGATGTTTCTTTAATGGGTGTTGGGACAAATATTCTTGGTTACTCAAACAGAAAAATTGATAAAAAAATTGTAAAAAAAATAAATATGGGCAACATGTCAACTTTAAATTGTCCAGAAGAAGTTGAGCTAGCCAAGATTTTATTAAAACTTCACCCTTGGAAAGGTATGGTAAAATTTTCAAGAACAGGCGGTGAGGCAGCTGCAATATCAATCAGGATTGCAAGAGCATTTACAAAAAAAGATACTATATTGGCTTGTGGATATCATGGCTGGCATGATTGGTATTTAGCTTCAAATTTAAAGAGTAGTAAAATTTTAAATAAACACTTATTAAATAACACACTTTTTCAAGGGGTTCCAAAAAATTTAAAAAAAACAATTAATATGTTTGAATATAATAATTTTAAAAGTTTTAAGAAACAATTTTTCACAAATAAAAAAAATATTGCAGCGGTTATAATGGAAGTTTCAAGAAATTTTCCACCAGAAAAAAATTTTTTAAAAAATATTAGAAAAATATGCTCATTAAACAAAGTTATTTTAATATTTGATGAATGTACATCTGGTTTTAGAGAAACATTTGGAGGTCTTCATTCTAAATATAAAGTAAACCCCGACATAGTTCTTTATGGGAAAGCTATAGGAAATGGTTATCCAATAACTGCTATTGTAGGTAGAAAAAAAATTATGCAAAAAGCGCAAGATACTTTTATTAGTAGTACATTTTGGACTGATAGAATTGGTCCTACTGCTGCAATAGAAACTTTAAAACAAATGAAAAAAATTTCGAGTTGGAAAATCATCACAACTAAAGGTCAATTTATAAAACAATCCTGGAAAATGATTTTTAAACGACATGGATTTAGTGTAGAGATATCAGGTTTGGATGCACTTCCAGTTTTTAGATTTAAAAATAAATTACATTTAAAATACAAAACATTCATAACTGATGAGATGCTTAAAAAAGGGTATTTAGCGTCAAATGCTATTTACTTGTCTACTAGCCATACTCAAAAAATTTTAAATAAATACCTAAAAGATTTTGAAGATGTTATAAAAAAATTAAAATTACATATCCAAAATAAAGAATTAAAGCTTTCGGGACCTGTATGTCATTCTGAAATGAAAAGAGTTAATTGAATGTTTTTTAAAAATATATATATTTAATTACACATAAATTTTAGCAATTAGAATTGATTTTAAATTACTTATTAAAATTTTATTTTTTATTACTCTTATTAAACTAATCGACATATGGTCAATCTAGCACTAAAATTTTGGGATTTTCATAAAGAGCCCTAGCTATATTAATAAAATTTAATTGTAATAAGTTCATTATTATATTAAATATAATTATACTGAAAAGCATGGTGGGAAATCAGTGTGAAATTCATTGGCTGTTCCTGCAACCGTAAAGTCGGAGCGCCACCCAGTATAGTCCAC
>MDTB01045841.1_pt1 | contig 18835 bp, 15 predicted proteins | sample 811161 | NCBI WGS metagenome assembly MDTB01 (sample SAMN05326650, study PRJNA326480) | marine metagenome | isolation source: seawater | place: Mediterranean Sea | collected 2009
AGATGAAGGTAAAAAAATAAAAACATTTTTTGAAGATGTTTATAATTTTTTTTTCACAGACCAAGATGTAGTAGAAGGATTTGAAAGTGAAGAAAAGAAGGATGTTTCGGATGTTCCAGAACAAGAAGAAAAAGACGAAAATTTGGTTCAAACAACATCATTAGCATATAGTAGAAGTCAATTGAATCCGTTATTAAAAGAAACACAAAAACGCGTTTTACAATTAGACAGTCAGTTTAGAAATTATCAAATTTATCCATCATCAACAGATTATATGATAAATTTATCAGAACCACTCAACCAGGTAGTATCATTACGATTACACTCAGTGAGTATTCCTTATACATGGTATAATGTAAGTAACGTATACAATGCGAATTTCTTTAGATTATCCGGTAATGTAGATGGTTTAATTGGTGTATATGATTTAAAATTTGAAATACCAGCAGGTTCGTATGATAAACCAGGATTAATAGCAGCGGTTAATTCAAATATAGCAGAAGTAGCAGCTGCAAATAGAGATATTGAATTTGGTACAACTGGTTTTACATATGATGTTAATACATCCAAGGTAACATTTACAATTGATATTCAACAAATTTATAATGAAACAAATTATTATATATATTTTGGAAATGCGACAAACCCTTTTAATGAAAATATACGTAGACAAACAATATCTGGATTTTTAGGATTTGGATTTATGGTAATTCCAAAAGTTTTAAGTAGTAATGCAGATTATAATAATGGATTTAGTCTTCCTGTTGCTGTAGATAGTACTTATTCTTTGGAAAGTATTTATTCTGATTTTCAAAGTTCATTAAATGCAACTGGTATTACAACTCCATCAGGAGTAACGCCCGTATTGACTAATAGTTATGATCCAAGTACACTATTTTATTTGGTAATAGATGATGAAGACAATTCAGGAAATAATTTTTTCACAATTTTAAATTATGAAGGTCCAGACAATTATGATGTATCATCAACCATTTTGGATACGATTCGAATAGAGTTTGGGGATGTTTCAGGACTATATACTCGTTCTACATTATTGGAATTAATAAATCGTTCATTATTATCAAATGGATTTTTGGGTAATTTCGAAGAAGATTCAAACGGACAATTACAAGGTATTAATTCTTTTTTACATCAATTTGATATTTCATATAATAATACAGATGGTTCTATTACAACACTACAAAGATTTCAAATGACGGTTTTATTAAATAGAAAAACAACAACAAAGCAATTAAATTCAAAACAAATTGTTATTTTTCCAGATGAAAATAATGTTTATGCAAATTTAGATGCAGAAAGTACTATTTTGTGGAGTGGTCCATTATGGACAGGAGAAAACTCATGTTTTATGTTTACTTCGCAAAATTTAGTAGGAAGTGAGTTACTTGGTAGACATGTTCAACCATTTAATCAACCCAATAATATAAAAGGTGAAGTATCTGCGGTACAAACATTATATAATTTAACAAGTGAACCTACATTAACATTGCGATGTAATAGAACAAATTATGATAATAACAGTAATAATAGTAGAATTACACTTACGGATGCTTCAAATGCGGGTTATATTGATGGTTATACATTAAATAACTATATTGGTATTTATAACTATACACAGCAATACAAAAGGTCTGAAATAAATACACAGTTTTCAAATATAAAAGATATGACGGATACAGAAATAACAAATGGTTATGTAAACGCATCAGCATTTTATGATGTAGGTATAAATAGAGCACGTATTCAGTTTGATATACTAACATATTTCAATGAAACAGATTACATTTTGGACTTAACAGCATGTTTTTTGGAAACGGATTTTTCAATAGCAGCAAGTAATCCAACATATATAACTACTGTAAATGGAAATGTTGAATTAAATATAGATGATATTGCTAATAATGAGTTTACAGTAGTTATGCCTACATCAGATTTTCCCTTTAGGATTGATGCAAATAATAAACGAATTATTGTAAAACCAAAGTCTTCAAGTCCTGGACTAGCACAAATACCTAATTATACAATTGATTTTCCCGAAGGTTCTTATAGAACTCAATTGATTTTAATAGATCAGATTAGCAAAACGTTTTCTCAAATACAAGGTTTTACAGATCAAAATGGTACAGAATTAAATAATTTAAATATGGTACAAACAAAAATAATACCAACATTGGTTACAAATACATATACGTTAAAATATGTTATTACAAATAAGTTATCACAAGATGATTATATTGTCGAATTAGATGATGCTACAACTAATTATGAAAATGATTATATTGATGTAAATGGAAATAATCGTTATTATCTAGAATTAAATACAGATTCAGATGGTAATACTATAATAAATGAAAATACAGGTACTCAATATAATTATGCTAATACAGGTACAACAGCAATAACTGGTACATCATGGAATGCTTTTTTGGGATTTACAGATGTAAGTTATAGTTTGAGTGAAACACGTGAAATAGTAGCATCAAGAGATGTTATGATAGATATTAGTAAAACAATGATTATTCAAGATGGTGTTAATAATCAAATTTTCTTTTTACCACAAACAAATGTAAAAGGTCTTTCGGATTCCAGTGGTGTAAAAAGAATAACATTATCATTAGCTCAAGGTATATACAATGATTATACATTATACAATCAAATAAACACTGTTTTAAACCAAAACAATCAATTAAGTAATTCGATTGTTTATTCTACTTTCGAAAAAGGGTTAGAATATACTGTATTTCAAACATGTATTAATCAAGTATATACTGCTGAAGATTATAAATTAATATTTTACGATGCATCTTCTGCAGACACTATGGTATTAACATCTATTACAGCCAATTCATTTTCAACAACAACATGGGATGTTACGATTGGATGGTTATTAGGATTTAGGTCATATCCTACATTTGATTTAAATTCATCATCATCGGATAATAGTACATATGTATTAGCCAATAATTATGCTATTGATAGTTCTTCAAGTATTATTACACTAGTAGGTGATGCACCTATTGATTTATATTTGTTCAAAAATTTATATTTAATATTAGATGATTTTACACAAAACCATTTAAACGGTGGAGTAATTACAGGTTTAAGAGAAAAACAGTTTGCAACACGTCCAAGTTATTCATCAGCTGCTGAAAGAGTAGAAAATTTAGATGATGGTGAACTACAATCTTCTATTTTTAATGCTGTTCAACCAGGACTCCCTTTAACCGCTAGGCAGTTATTTGCTGCAAATAGAATTACACAAGAAAATGCTATTAAAATTGGTACAAAATTATATTCCGATCCTCCTTATGTAAAAGATATGTTTGCTTTGATACCTATTAAAGTATCTGGTTTGGCTCAAGGTGAAGTATTTGTAGAATATGGTGGTACATTACAGGATAATGATAGAAATTATTTTGGTCCGGTAAATATAACAAAATTCAGGGTACAATTATTAAATGATCATGGAGATATTGTTAACTTAAATGGTGCTAATTGGTCCTTCTCGTTTGTGTGTGAATATTTGTACAATATTAAAGGTGTTTAGGAACTTGGGAAGAAATAATTTCACAATTATATATATATGTCTATTGCTACATTAAAGAAAAAAACAGCGGCAAAATATAATAATATGAGTGTAAGTGAACCAAAATTTTCAATAAATGGAGGGCATAGAAGTCAGGGATGGGTTGGTCAAACAACATTGTCTCGTTCTTTACCAAAAACACCTATGGTGGGAAATACACCCAAAGGTTCAGGAGGATGTTGTGGTACTTATAGAGTTACTCCAATTGTTCAATCTGCAGTAAAATCTACAAATGATAATTTGGTAATGAAAGAATCGGTTTTATCAACAGATGGAATGTTAGATACCAAATATAGATGGATACGTAGACCAGCACCTTATGTAAGTGTGAAATCAGATAACAATCATAATTTGAATTTACAAAGTGATTATATAAGTAGAAAGTCCAAGGCAGCAATTAATGATGCTGCAAATTGTCCTAATATAGAGAAAGACGATTGTTTATGTGAACATTTGGGAGTTATGTATAAAAACCGTATAAATACACCTTATAATAACAGAGACAATATTCAAAAAACAGTAGACCCTTTAAGTGAGTCTGAATATATTAACACATTGAGTAATAAATGTGCAAATGTAGATGAAGATTTTCAAAAAACACAAGGAGATGCAAAGGGTCCTTGTTTCGCATGTTAAATATAAAAATATTTATGTAAATATTTTTATAAAAATTATTAATATTTACTCTTATGGATAGACTTGCATGTAATTACCTGAACGTCCTTCCATATATATTTTCTCAACGTCGGAAGGAATATATAGGGCTTTTACATTTTTTGGTACTCTATGTTCGTTATTTGGTAAGTTTCCTTGTCTTCTTTTATAATTTAATAATGATAATCCTTCCGTACCTGCTGTTTCATTAACATAATTACTACCACCACCTTGTTGTTTATTTTCGTTTAATTCATTCATTTCAAGTTTTTTGTTTTTGATATTTTCTCTTATCGCAGCCACTTTAGATTTAATTATTGTAATGTATTGAAATGCCTTATCTTTATCTTGTATTCTACCTTTTCTGTTTGCTTCATTATATTGTTTAAGATTTTCTTTAAAAATTCTCTCATATGTTTTCAATTTAATTTTTTCTTCATTTATTTCAAATTTGAGTTTTTCTATTTTTTCTTGATATGTTTGTGGTAATGGTTCAAGAATTTCTTTTTTCAATAATCCTGATATACTATTCCTACTTACATAATTTTTGGTGCTATAATAGAAATTAATTAAATTTCGCAAGTCTAATAATAACCATCCAATAATCTTTGTGTTTTTTTCTCTTATTTCACTACCTCCACATCCATAAGTGAATAATAAAAAATTATTAATTGTTATTGGCCCGTTTGGACCTTGAATATAAACAACTTTATCGTTGATATATTTTTCTGCATTTTTGTGAGATACACCATCTATATTCATTTTTTTATTAGCACCACCAAGGATTAAATCATCATTATCATCATCATCAACATAGCTATTATCAACTTCTTCCTCAGAATCCAATGCTTGTAGCATATCTTCATCTTCCTCTTCTATTGATTTGAATTGTTCTTCTAAATCACCTACAATATTTTTCACTCTTTCAGCTTCTTTTTGTTTTAGTTCATTTTCCTTTTTCAACGCTTCATCTGATGCTGCTTGTTCAGATGCATATTTAAGCATAATTTTTGATTCTTCTTTATTTATGTCGACTCCTAAAAATATTTCCAACCATTTATTTTCATCATATTTTGAAAAATCACTAATAATATTTTTACATGGGTCCTCATCCATAGTATTTAAAGCATCATCATTATCGCCATCGTTATCAGGAGGAGCAGGAGGACGAGTAGTAGGAGGAGCGGGAGGACGAGTAGTAGGAGGAGCAGGAGGACGAGTATCAAAGGCATCTACAACAGTATCAACAGCATTAGCATTAACCGGATCATTAGCAGGAGGAACATCAACAGCATTATCATTAACCGGATCATTAGCATTATCATTAACCGGATCATTAGCAGTAGCATTATCATTAACCGGATCATTAGCAGGAGCAGCATAATTGAATCTAATTGCTGGACTAGCAGTAGCAGAAGGAGCAGGAGAAGGAGTAACATTATTACTAGTATTTATAGTTTCTTCTTCACCAAAGAGTGGCGGCACACCAGGTTGTTGTCCACCTATCATTCTTATTTGTTTATCCTCTCTCATAACATGTTTAATAAAATCTATATTCAGCCAATAAATAAATTCTTGTAAATAAAAACGACGACCAATTTGAGAGTAATCATCATTATTTTCATATTCTTTACGTATCTTAGGTACAATATTTCCTTTTTTATTGTATACAGGTTCGTACATATTAGGATTTCGATATAAAATAGTGGCATCGAAGTTATCAAATATACTATTTCTATCAACCTCTTCTTCAGTAGCAGTTACTCCTTCTACACCTTCTCTTCTCTTTCTTCCTTTACTAAGTACAACAAGTTCTTTTGGTTCTTCCCCACCTTTTTTAATATTTCGTTTATTTTTAACAGTATCTTTATCTCTTTTTATTCTCTTATTAGTAGCAGTTTTATAATTTTCATCCTTACCTTCACCAACATCTTCTTCTTCAATTCTTCCTATTGCTTGTTTTTTGAAAACCTTCCACTGCCAGTCATCTTTTCCTTCGTCTGTTAATTTAAGTCCATATAATTCTTGTGCTTTATCTTTATCCTTTTCATCCATTTGACGTACTTTTCTATAGATTCCGCTCACTGCCTTATTTTCGCCGATATTCTTGAAATTTTCGTCACCAATATAACAATCTAATATAAAGGAATTTATAGCATATAATAAAATATTTTCTGTTAAATGATATACAATAACTTTTAATAAAGTAATTTTTTTTTTGAAGTCATCCTTCTCTACAAGCATACTTTTTTTCTTTTGTGATGGTAAATCTTCCATAATTCTTTCATCCCCCTTAAAAATTTTCGATAAGTATCTACCTACTTTGATTTTTTTACCCACAACTTCCTCCCATACTACTTGATAATATCTCACTAATAACTCATATTTTTTTATATGATATTCCGCTTTATTTTCAACATATTTTTTTAATGAATCGAAATTATCTATTAATCTAATTTGTTCACGGTCATCTTTATCGAAAGCTTCAAGTTCCTGTTGTTGTTTATTTTCCGCTCTTTGCTTTTGCAATTCTTCTGGTGACTTTATGATTGGCTGCTGCGGACTGGAGATGATACTACCTTCATCATTATCTTCACCACCTCCGAAAAAGCCAAAAAATCTTGAAGACTGTTGTGGTGGTTGTTGTGGTGGTTGTTGTAATTTAGCATTGATTTCTTTTGCACTATCAGTGGCGTCTTTTGCAAATTCTTTGAATTTTTTTACTAATTCTCCAATAAATTCTTTTCTTTTTCCTTCAACTTCTTTTTGTTTTCTCATAGTAAACCTTCCTGCTTTAAACTTTTCCTCCAAAAAGCTCGCAACACCTCCATCCGAATCGCTCAAGTTTCGAAGAAATTCATCAACCGTATCTTTTTCATCGGTACTATCTACTTTGGAATCTGTAAAATAATTTTTATTATATATGTGTGAAAAAATATTTACATCCACTTCACCACTGTTTGATGTATACTTTAAACTATCTGGATTTATAAAACAGTACACTAATAAATAAAATAAATTTTTACCAACCAAATCTTTTACATATTCATCTTCAGATGCATATTTCCAATTCACTGTTCGTAAGTTTTGCAATTGTTCTCTTTTCATATAATCTAGAGTTTTACCACTTTCTATGGATAAAGAGAGATTATATTTGCTTATATATTCAGTTATGGCATTAGTTGTCCAACTTTCTCCTTTTTCTTTAAACAATATTTTCTTCATTAAAGTTACTATGAAACCTTTAAAAAAAATTTTTGAAGTATCGTCTAATTGCTTCAACCATTGGTCATAAAGAGAAGCTTCATTATTATTTTTATTAAAAAGCAAATTAACTAATCTTTTAAAATTAACTAATCTTTCATGATCTAAATCATCTAATATTTTATTATTTGTAAACAATTCATATGATTTTATTTGTTGATATGAACTATTAAAATAAAATCCAGGTCTACCAACCAGCTCAGGTAAATGGAAGACTTTATAATAAAATCTATTTTCGTTTGTTGCATCACTCTCTTTCTTCATGTCGATTTGTTTCCTTTCATAATCACCTTGGTCCTTCAGCTTCTGTTCCTCCTTCACTGCTGCTGCTTCTTTAGTATCACTTATTTTTAAAAGGTCAGGTTTTGAAATATTATGTTTCTTCAACTGAATGGAAAGTAAATTTTCAAGAGCATTACTGAATGTTGCCCAATGATTCTCTTCTTTCACCTGAATTACTTTCAATACAATGTTATTAATAGCATCTTTATCATCGGAGATATGTGGTCCAAAATTTATTGTGTACTGTCTTTGTATTGGTTTTCCTTGTCCATCTATATCAGTTTTTACACCAACTACATATTCTGACGTATTGCGATCATTTTTCTTACCAATGTCTTCAATCTTATATATATAATATTTTTTAAAGTCATTAAAAATATACCCCATGACTTGTTTACTTCCGATATTAGTACTACATAATTCTTCTAATTTTTCACCCCAATTACGCCAATACTCACTTTCTTCACTGATTCTTTTTCCATAGAATGTCTCTGCCTTGGTAATCCTACTTTTTTGATATTTTTCAATAACAGCTCCTTGTTTTGTAAGTTTTTGAGGTGGCTTATTGCTCCAGCTTTCTTTGGGACTCAGATTACCTATTTCTATAAGTATTTCTTTCAAGTCGCCAAAGGTTAACTCTTGTATTTTTTTGTCTGGAACTTTTACACTTTTTGCTTTTAAAAAGAGTGGTCGTTTTACTTTATCACTTGAGAATTTACTTATAAGATTCTTTGCTGCTGTTGCCTCCGGTGTGACGTAACTAGAATTATATATAACCTGAGACAGTTCCGCGAACGTATTATTTGTCGATTTACCTTTTATGAGGTTCTTGAGACGATCATAATCATCCTTTTTATTTTGACTTTCTGTTGTCTCAAAGCCAAACCTACGTTCCTTCGTAGGACCCATATTCTTTAATGATTTTTCTATTTTTTCCCGTTCCTCCTTGGGAGTGCTGTAGCTACCAAAAATACTCTCACCGAAACCCCCTTCTTTTCGTTTTTTAAAACTTTGTTGTTTTCTTATACCTTTTCTTTTTTTCAAGGAATATTTACCCATGCTTTACTTATAATAAAATGATAAAATTAATTTTATTATAATACAAAATTGAAAATAAAAACTTAACAAATAGTAAATATATAAAATGAAACCAAATAATGAAGAAGAAAAGTATATTAAATCATTAAGTGAACGTGAATATAAAGCATATATCATTGCTAAAGAACATTTAGGTTCATCTTTTGACCTAAAGAAGAGCATTGGATTTATAGAATGGAAAAATACTAAAACACATTAGCATCTGGATTTCTCCATTGTTTATAAGATTGATATTGTACAGGATTTTGCTTTTTTACTATCACTTTTTCGCCATTGTTTTGCAAAATATTTAAATCCCTCATTTTTCCTTTATTAATAAACTTATTTTTAATATAATCCTTTTTCTCTTTGGAATCATCTTTAGTAACGTCTTCTGTAGAGTCATCTTTTTTAATATTTTTTTCTTCTTCTTTTTTCTCTTTATAAGTTTTCAACTTAGCAAAAGGGCCGTTTTTAACATCTATTTTATTTTTATTGCTTTCTCGTTTGATTTCAATTTCATGAATATATTGAAATGGAGTACTATTATTATCAGGAATAATAGATTTATCAATAAAAAAGTCACGACAAAAAAAGACAGTTACATATTTCATAGCCACAGCATTTAAAACGCTATAACTTATAGATGAATCACTATAATATGCAAAACACATTTTATAGGCATCAAAAAACATGGCTACATTTCCTTGAGGTGTATTTTCAAATAATATTCGCGATTTCCAAGAAGATTCTAAATTATTATTTTTGGACTGAATGGTTTTATCGTACAATTTTTTATCATAAAATATTTTATCAATATTACTATTTGCATTGGGACTTTTATTAATAAATAACGATATATATTTTTTCTTTTTTTTTTTCAATATATATATCAATATCACTTACAATTTCATTGGAAAAATGGGATGATTTATAAAAATTATTATAAATACCAAAAGTTCCAAGAGCGAGCGTCCCTATAATTAGAGCCCCTGCACAAATACTAATTAATTTATTATGAAACATATATGTTAAAGAATCAAATTATTTTGGTCCAAATTTCGCAATTGATTTATTTTTCATAAACAATTCCTCTTTTTCAGAATAATCACTTTCTAACAAATAAGTCAATACATTTCCTTTGTAACCGTCTAATTTATTATTTATTAATTTTCGTGCAGCAGATTCATATGAATATACTCTATAATGATAACACAACATAACAGCACGGTCAATAGATGATTCGCGCAAATCTTTATAAAAGGGATTCAAAGGTGATGGTGTACCATCAATAGTTTCTACACAAATGAAATTATAATCAGTAACATGATTCGGATGATGAAGTCCAAGAGTAGGAAAAACCGGGCATCGACAAATACATTTTACTTCAATTGTATCATATCTACATCGTCCTTTTAACCATCGATGAGGATGAGGATGTCGTAAATCATGATTCCATCGAGTAGTATGTGATTGTAAAATAGAAGAAGGGTCGTTTTGGACACCATTCGAAGACATCATGACCCATGGAATCTTAATACAATCTGTATCTTTGTAAATTGTTTCTAATGCATCACGAATTGATAATGATGAATTTCTACAGCTAATAAATTCATCACAATCAACAAAAATGACCCAATCAAAATATTTTCGTATTTTGGAATAAACAACATTTACATCGTACATTTGCCTTTTTCCAAAATTTGTAGAATTATGAATAATAATTTTTTTATTTTGCTTAATCGTGTTTGAAATTTGCATGGTAGAATCTACATCGTACAAAATAAAAATATTATCTACACCTTCAGATAAATAATATTCTATAAATTCGTCTAAAAAAGGTTCATTTAAGTACCTAGTAATAAGAGATAATTTCATAGTTAAAGAATAGCGTGATTTTTATTTTTATCTTTTACGCTATTTCATTTTTTCGCACTTCAAACAAATCTGCAATTTCTTCTTCCAAAATAGGTACTTTTATTCGGTCATATGTTTTGTATGCACTATCTGGATGCAAACAAACCAAATATAAATCAGTAACTACTTTTCCGTATTTCAATTCCAATATTTTTTTGTATACATTCAATTGAAGAGAATAGTGCCAGAAATTCGTATCAGGTAAATGACTGATGCATGGAGTAAGTGCAGATTGTCCAAAAGAGTTATCATATGATATTTCTTTGCATCGTTTCCAATCATAGATTTGCAAAGTACCGTCTGGGTTCTCGAAAATCATATCAATGGAACCAGACAATTTCAGTTCTTCATAATAGACCATCCATTCTGTACGATACGGTTTAAGTTCTGGATAATCTTGGACAAACTTGAGAAACCAACTATATTCGGTACTTTCATTCACTACATCCATGTTATTAAAGTAGCATTCAATATCATAATGCATTTTAGTACCAGCCGCAGCAGCTTCATCACGATTTTTATCCCAATCGGCTTGAATTTGCTCTTTTGTTTTTCCATAATATTTGTAACTAGGGTCATCCCGACGCTTATTGTTCAAAATCCGGTCAATAATAGCATCGGAATCAAAGTGAGGAAAATGACGATGATTCCACGTAGTCACTGAAGTGAAACTAGAGTCACCATGTACAGTATAAATATGTGGTCCTTCATCAAAGGTAATAAATTCATCTCTAGGATGAGGGTTTCGTTCGGCCAAATAAGTAGGAGGATTCATTATACTATGTATAATTCTTTTATATTATATAAAAAATGAAAAACCTATCAATTTTATATACGTATAAAATATAATGAATTGGCTAATTACAATCTTAATAGGAACATTATTTTTCATAGCAGGACAATTATGTTTACGTCAGAGTTTCGAAATGAAAAATAGCGCATTACAAACATTTTTATTGTTTACCACAACAATCGGAATTATGAGTATACCTTTTTTAGTCCAAGGTAATTTAGAAACGAAACAAGACTGGAAATATCCAATATTGGCTGGTATTTTCTTCTTTGCTGGTAATTATTTTTGGATAAAAACAATAAGTTCTAAAGAATCATTGGGATTAATACGAGTTGCTATGGCTGGATTTGAAACAATATTACTGTTTGGGGCAAGTTATCTATTTTTCGCAGATAAAATCAACTTAAATCAATTTTTAGGTTCTATTTTGATATTAGCAGGTATAGCTTTGGCTACATATTAGATATAAATGTATTCAGAATACGAAATATCTTTGCATGTAGTATCATATATCCATTTTTTCAATTGTTGTTTTCGCTTATCTTCATAATTAGACGATAAACCATTTATTTTATGAACATTACTAATATTTTTATCTCTTTCTTCATCGGATGATTGAATCAATTGCGAATTATCCAACTGCCATTGGAGAAATAATTGGAGAAATAAATGATTTATATGACGACATAACGTTTCAAACACAGCATTTGATAACATAATCCATTTAGGATGTTCAAAGGTATCAGTTTGAGATGTATAAATATATATAGAATTGGCCTTTTGGTGAAAAGAACATATAGGTAAATTATTAAGTTTTAAATAATCCGATAAAACAGATTTGATACCGTCACAAATATCACCATTAAATATTTCTAATAAGTGGTGTTTTTGAACACAAAATGTTTTATACCATTGTTCAAATGTAATAGAAGGTTTAGTATTATCTGGATGATTCAGTAAATCAAGAATATGCTTTCTTTTTTTAATACCATTCGAAATTTTCAATTTAGAGACTTCACTTTCTAGTGTTTTGACCTTAAGAAGCAAATGTTGAATTAATTTGAATTGTTCTTGTTGCGAAGGCAATGTTTCCAATGAATCAATTTCTCGGTCTTTTTGTCGCCGACTTCTATAAAAGTATTCACAAGTTACAACATGTTGATCAAATAAATCTTTATAATGAAAATATTTGTTGCAATATTTGCAATAATTAGAGGCCATTTTATAGTGTATTATAAAATGATTTGAAATTATTCAATTTTATAAAACAAAATCTTGCGATTTAATATACAAAGTATAATTATAGAACAATGAGTAAATATTTTGATCAATCAAATATGTTTTTAGAACCAAAAGTAACGCAATATGGAAGTCATATGGTGATGACGGATGTAGTAATGCCTACAAAAAGTAAATATTTAAATATAGATTCACGTTTTCGTGATACTTATGATTCTTCAGCTAAAGCTGATTACACAATTACACTACCTGAAAGGGTAAATAATGTTCGCAGTTTGGAACTAAAGAGTCTTGAATTACCTATTACTTTTTTCAATTTCAGTGCTAGTCAAGAAAACAATACATTTCAACTAAGAATAGGAGCATCTCAAACAACTATTATTATAGATGATGGTCAATATGATGCTGGGGACTTAGTAACAGAAGTAAATACTAAATTAGGCGCTGCTGGTGCACCTTTTTCAGACATTAGTATTGGGATATCAACAAGTAATATTGCTACATTTACAAATGCTAATGCAAATCCATGTACATTAACTTTTGATAAATCGGATTGTACAAGTCCAAGTAGTAGTTTGGCGTCCAAGTTTGGATGGAAAGTAGGATTTCGATTAAATGAATATGAAATCGAAGGTTCGGGTGGTACACAATCAGGTGAAGCTATTGTTACACTTTACTTACCAAGATATTTATATTTCATTGTAGATGAATTTTCCAATGCAAATCCGTATTCTTTTTTCGGATTGTTACAAAATTCACAAATATCAAGTCAGCAAATATTGGCGCGAATGACTATACCTACAACATTTGTGAATGGTGAATTACGAATCTTGGACCAAAATCAATTTATGGTCACTGATGTGAGAAAATATTCAAATGAAATAAACATTCAACGATTGCATGTAAGTATTGTAGATGAATTCGGAAATATAATTGATTTAAATGGTGCTGATTTTTCATTTTGTTTGAAATTAACAACTTTATAAATAAAATTGATATATACTCATTTTATTTATGTTATTTATATAATGGATTTATCAAAGGAACAAAATTATGCATTTGAGTTGTTTAAACAACGTAAAAATTTGTTTATTACAGGACCAGGAGGTACAGGAAAAACAAAATTAATAGAAAATTTCGTTAATTTTAGTAATCAAATAGGTCAAAAAGTCCAAGTTTGTGCATTAACAGGATGTGCTACATTATTGTTACCCAAATTGTGTAATGCACGGACGATTCATTCATGGAGTGGAATCCGTTTATGTAAAGGTGAAAACAATAAAATAGTAGAAATGGCTTTAAGAGCAAAAAAAATCAAATCCAATTGGAAATCGGTAAAAGTATTGATTGTAGATGAAGTAAGTATGATGTCTTTGAAAGTATTGGAGGTCTTGGATGAAATTGGGAAAAAGGCAAGACATAATCCATTACCCTTTGGGGGTATTCAAGTAGTATTTTCAGGAGACTTTTATCAATTGCCTCCAGTTGGTACATCAGGCGACCCTGATTCTGATAAATTTTGCTTTGAAAGTAAATTATGGCCAGTTTTATTTCCTTTAGATAGTGTAGTAGTATTACAAACCATATTTCGTCAGACCGACCCATTATATAAAGAAATATTATTACAAATACGTGAAGCACGATTGACTATAGATAATTACAAAATATTGAAAACATATGTAAATCGTGAGTTTGATGCGTCACAATATGATGGATGTGTACCAACAAAGTTATATCCAACACGCTATAAAACGGATAATTTGAATAATTTAATGTTTTCAAAATTGGAAGGTCCTGCTCAAACCTTCAATATAATAACAAAAACAAATTGCAAAACATATTTAGAATCAGGAAAACCTTTGTCTTTAGAGCATATTCAGAAATGCAGTTATTTAACAGAGCCTTTAATTGAATATGAATTACAACAATTACAAAACAATGCATCTTATAGTGATGGTTTTATGTTAAAAGTGGGAACAATGGTAATGTGTACAATAAACTTGGATATGGATAATGGAATATGCAATGGTTCTCAAGGAATTATAACCGAATTTAAGGAAAACAGTGAAGGAACATTTCCAATTGTACGTTTTGTAAATGGAGTAAAAAAAATGATGAGTTATCATTATGTTCAATCAGAAGAATATCCGTGTATAGCAGTAGGACAAATCCCATTATGTTTGGCTTGGGCATTAACTATACATAAAATCCAAGGAGCTACATTAAGTATGGCTGATATTGATGTAGGAAAAGATATATTTGAATGCGGTCAAACCTATGTAGCTTTGTCTAGAGTGCGATCGTTAGATGGATTGTACTTATCAGCATTCAATGCTTCACGAATACGTGTAAATGAAATAGTAGAACACTTTTACAAATCGATTCCTGAAAAGGATTATACAATAAAACAGAATATATTCCAAAATTTCGAATTAACGGAAGAATCCTATGACCCAACCATCAAAAAAATAATATTATGATTTCATTTTAAAAAGAGGTTGAACAACTTTATTATCATTTTCTATAATAGGACTTATAAGTTCTTTGCGTCTTCTCGTTTTTTTTAAGAATCGATTACAATCATCAAGTTCAGAACCATCAGCACGCACACGATTAAATAAAAAAGGTACATATCGTATACTCCACTTATAAAGTTTTACCATAATACTGTATTGAAATTTTTCAGAGTGTAATGGATAATAAAGGCTATAATCATATAATCTATCAAACATAGTAGAATATTGCACAAGTTTCTCACTTTGTAAAATACAAAAACGGTCATTTATTTTTGGATATAAATGAAAATTGGGAGTACATACGTTGTACTGATTCGCAAAAGAAAAATAATGTTTATCAAAATAAGTATAATATTTCACATCTGGACGTAAATAAACAATATAATCAAATTGAATATTGCTGTTTTGGACCATAATACCCAGTTGTTTTTTTGAATACATAGCACAAATAAAATTATCGACACAAATATAGTCAGAATCCCATGGGTCAGGTTGAGTTCGATATTTCATGATATTAATTTCATCTTTAATAACATCTTGGTTATCAATTTGAAGATAATCGGGTTCTAATAAGGTATATTCATTAAAATCCAATTGAATATCATATTCTTCAGCTCGCGGATTGTAATACGATGAATTAAAAACAAAAGTATGTAAAAATATTTTATATTCAATATTGTGAATTTTCAAAACGTTCAAAATATATTTTTTAATACTATATATTGTGTATTTGAGACTACGAGTAAGACCCCAAAAACATAATGCTACTTTCATTATAAATTAATATATATTTTTAAAATGAAAAAAAAACTAATTATATATTATGGTGGCCGGAAGTTTATTACCTGTATCCTTTAATGAAAAAAATGAATTGTGTTTTTTATTTGGTAAAGAAAATCCAATGGAAAACAGTGCAAAAGGATATTCGGATTTTGGTGGAAGTTTGGAAAAGGGAGAAACCCCACTTCAAACAGCATTACGTGAAGGTGTAGAAGAATTAACCGGTTTTTTAGGAAATAAACAAGATATTCGCAAATTAATAAAAAAAAACGGCGGACATTATGATATTACATTCAATACGTACAATATTCACATTTTTTACATGGATTATGACCCTAACTTACCCAAGTATTATAACAATAATCATAAGTTTTTATGGAATGCTATGGATAAAACCATGTTAAATGAAAGTAGATTGTTTGAAAAAATAGAAATCAATTGGTTTACAGAGAAACAAATGAAATCACGAAAGTCCGAATTCAGAAGTTTTTATCAATCATTTATTGATGATTTATGTAAAGACCCAAAAATCAAAGAATTTGCGAAAAAGTGCAAAAACAAAACCAATAAACGAAAAACATTGCGAAAGAGAGACTAAAATATAATATAAATTATAATAAATGAATTATAAAAAAAATGCACATTTTTATAATTTCGAAGAAAGAAATTTTGAAAACAGTTTATTTGAAAATATTGATGCTACGTACATATTGCACTTGGAAGGAAATGACCGTTTAGGACACGTTGAAGAACAGTTAACAAAATATATTCCAAGTAGAAAAGTAATTATTGTATACAATAAAGGTTTCAAAAAATGTACAAAAGATTTACCTATACAATGTTCAACATATGATTTAATTGATGCGAATTTGAATATAATAGAACATTCAATTGATAACAATTATTCAAATATTTTGATATTAGAAGATGATTTTCAATTCAACAATAGCATATTAGAAGACGAACCTAAAAAAGAGATTGATGATTTTATTAAAAAAAATAAAGATTCGGAATTTTTGTATTATTTGGGCTCTTTACCGCTTATAAAAACAATTAACATTTCGAATCACAATCAATTGTTCTTATCATTAGGAACACATTCAGTGATTATTTCAAAAAAAATGAAAGAAAAGTTATTATTACATAAAGAACACGCTAAGGATTGGGATATTTATTTAAATCAATTTTTTTTACAAAAATATACATATTATACACCACTTTGTTATCAAGTATTTCCAGAAACAGAAAATCAAAAGAATTGGGGAAAAACAGAAAATTTCTTAGGAATACCTCTATCTCTTTTTGGACAAGGTGGTGCAAAATTATTACGTTTAGTAGAATTAGATATAAAACCAGAACCTGGATTTAGTTATTTTTATAATTTATCAATAACAATTATTTTATTGTTATATACTTTAATATTTTATGTGTTTTATTTGAGTTATAAATTTTGTAAAAAATATATTAAACAACCTATTAAAGAAAAAATAGAGTAATTAATTTTGCGTATTATTTAGTTTGCCTATATAATATACTAATGAAAGATTGTATGGGTAAAGATGCTAACTGGGAATGCTTAACAAAAGATACATATGTAAGAATGTATGATAAATTTAAATTAGTAAGAAAATTATTACTTGAATCGAGTGGGCCCATTTGTATACCAGAAGAAAAAGGTTTATTTATTGTATATGGTAAAGTATCAGCTAGACACAATTTAACATTTAATAAAGAAGTAACACAAGAATTAAAAGCACATGTAGGACAAGGTCATTGTTTTCTAGATGAAATCATAATTGATACAGGTAAAATGAATGAAATAACTGGGGGTGATATTTGTCCTGGACAACAAAAACTATTAACGATTGAATATATTGTGGTCTGTGATAAAGAAATACATAGAACACAAGCGTCTAGTAATTTACATCCTTGTTTGACTAGATATATTGAAGATCCTGGTACATTGAATCCTGTTTGGAGACTAAAACGACCTTGTTTTGTAAAAGAACCAGTTATAGCAAAAGACCCTTGTGTATCTAGTACAAACGCACCACAACATCCAAAAATAATACCAGAGGCTTGCTTTAATAGACAAGTATATATTGTTAAAGAACCTACAAATTGTTTAAATCCATGTAAAGAAGAAAATTCGTGTAATAATAAATGTTTACCTGATCCGTGTAAAATTGTAGATGAAAAACCTGAATGTGATGAATCTAAATGTAATGAAGAAACTGAAGATACAATATGTGTAACGGAATATGAAACGTGTTGTGAAAAGTTATGTGAAGATATTATTAAAAGAAGAAGAAGAAGGAGAAGGAAAAAAAGATTAGCTAAAAAGGCAAAATTAAATGAATTATGTGTTATTAGAGACCCATGTAAAAATAAAAAACCTAAACCTCCTTGTCTTCCAAAACATCCGCCTGTTAAACATGAAAAGAAAAATAATATGTTATTATTTCCATTATTTCCTATTCATGGTGCTTATATTTATCCTTTAGCACCAAAGTGTTAAACATAAAATATAAATTAAATATATAATGCCTTATGTAATGAGAAAAGTACCAAAACGTCGTTGTTATACAGTAAAAAATCAGAAAACAAAACGTGTAATGGCGAAATGTACGTCCAAGAAAAAAGCAATAAAACAAATGCGCCTCTTAAGAGGATTACAATTTAATAAAAAATTTGCCCGACAAGTGA
>MDTB01229749.1_pt1 | contig 18834 bp, 14 predicted proteins | sample 811161 | NCBI WGS metagenome assembly MDTB01 (sample SAMN05326650, study PRJNA326480) | marine metagenome | isolation source: seawater | place: Mediterranean Sea | collected 2009
AGGCGAGGTCGCTGTTATGCGAAGAGGCGCCAAGGATCAATTCGAGATTGTTCAAACATTGCCGTCTGGGGGGATGGATCCCTGTCACTTGGCGGTTTCGCCCCAGGGCCGCTGGCTATTGGTGAGCCACTATTCAAGCGGGACAGTCAGCTTATTTTCCCTTGGCTCGGATGGCGGACTGATCTCGAGAGGATACTGCGTCGATCACCGCAATCGTTGGGTAAATCGTCCTGGGAAAGCTGAAAGCCACCTAAGACAGAATGCCTCGCATGTTCACAGTACGCAGTTCATTGACGACCAACAATTTTTGGTCTGCGATTTGGGGACAGACGAGGTGGTTGTTTACGATTTGTCGGCAACGGACCCCGCACGGGGGGAGCTCCGCTACGTCTGGAATTTTCCGTCAGGCTCGGGTCCTAGGCACGCCGCCGTAAGAAAAGAGCCACTGCGGATTTATGTGGTGTGCGAACTTAGTAATCGCGTTGCGATTCTTGGGTTGGATTCTCAGGCGATGCCGGTGACCTATGATGCTCGAAGTTGTCTTACGGCCCAGTCCACTTTTAACGAAGCATCAGAAATTCGGTTCGATGCGCACGGTTATCTCTGGGTAGGCAATCGGGGGGACGATAGCTTGGCGCGATTTTCCCTCGCTTCGGACAATTTGGGTGATCCCCAGATTTTTCGGGACTGTGGCCGCTATCCTCGCCACTTTTGGATGGATGGATGGCACTTATTGGTCGCTGGGCGAGACGACAATTGTGTTCGGGTTGCACGGATGACTCGGGATGGACGGCCCAACCTTTCAGATGCTTTGAGTGTTGAGGTCCCTGCGCCGGTCTGCATCTTGCCCATTCGGACAGTGTGATGTTGGATCATTGGATCGATCTTAGATCCTGAAACTGAAGTTGGGTCAGCGTAAAGTAGATACCGCCAAGGGACATGAGCTCGTCGTGGGTGCCGACTTCCCGAATTCTTCCATGTTTCAAAACAACAATTCGGTCCGCCTCTTGAATGGTTTGCAGCCGGTGCGCGATCAAAATCGAGGTGCGACCCTCAGTTAGCGTTGCGAGCGCGGACTGGATCTGTTGCTCAGTTTCTGTGTCTACACTGGCTGTGGCCTCGTCCAGAATTAGGATCTCAGGATTACTGGCTAATACTCTTGCAAAGGCTAGGAGCTGCCGCTCACCCTGGGAGAGGTTCTGACCCCGTTCATTGAGCAGGGTGTCGAAGCCCTGCGGCAGAGCCATGATAAATGTCTCTGCATTAACCCATCGAGCCGCCTGTATCGCTTCGGCTCTTGATATATTTGGGTTACCTAGGCGAATGTTGTCTAACACGGAGCCTTCAAATATATGAAAATCCTGCATCACGACCCCAACCCGACGACGGACATCGGTCGATGGGATGGTGTTGAGATCAATGCCGTCGATAAAAATACGACCGTCCGAGAAATCATAGGCCCGGGCCAATAGCCGGATGATGGTGCTCTTTCCCGACCCAGTAGGACCAACGATGGCAATTTTCTCTCCAGCTCGAATGGTGAGGTTGATGTCCTCAAGAACAGGGATCTCTGGCTCGTAACCGAAGGTCAAATTACGAAACGTAATCTCACCGTCGAGCCGAGCGGGCAATACTGCAGGTGCGTTGGGCTCTTTGAGTTGTTCGTCCCAATCGAGCGCCTGAAAAATTCTTTCCGCGCTTGCCATCGCGCGAAAAATTGTATTGTACTGCTGACCCAAAACGCGGATAGGTCGGATAAACATATCCACGAACTGCGTGAATAGGATCAAGCTACCGAGTGAAATCGCTTGCTGGACGACCTCGCCGCCACCGACCCACAAAATCGCGGCCAGGGCCATGTTGACCATGTTATCCATGAACGCGCCATAACTGGTTTCAAGCTTAACGGCTTTAATTTCTTGGCGTTGATTCTCTTGATTAACACTCTTATAAAGCGCGTAGTTGATAGACTCTCTATTGCTCAGCTGAACGACCTGTATGCCACTCAGGTTTTCTTGGAGGTTCTGGTTAAGTTGAGAGACGCTGTTTCTGATCTCGCGATAGACCTTACGGGTGGCCATTCTAAAAATGTAGGTGAGTGCGGCGAAAACCGGGAGGGCCGTTAGGAGATAAAGAGTCAATTCAGCATCGATCGCCAGCATCAAGGCGAGGGCAATGAAAAACGGAACAAATTCCCCAACCAACATCCCGACCCCCATCAGCATTTCGAAGAGCGCTTGGACGTCATTGGTGACCCGGGTCATGATTCGCCCAACCGCAACCTTGTCAAAGAAAGTGCTAGGGCGGTACTCGATGTGATGGAACAAATCTTGACGCAGATCGCGCAGTGCATACATGACGGTTTTGGCGAGGCTGACTCGATGCAAATGATAGGCACCATGACAGGCGATGGTGAGAAATCCGTAGAGCAGGCAGGCGACGCTCAATGTTGAGAGGTCCATCATTTCTGATAAGAATTGGGTGAGACCGATCAGGCCGAGATCTGGCAGCGCAGAATTGGGCTGTTCGATGAGCAACCCATCGATCACCACCCGTGAAATGATCACCGGCAGTAATATTGCGATAAATGAGGCGATTAGAACTAAAGTCAGTGATGTTGCTGCCAACTTTTGGTGCGGCTTTGCCCAACTCAGGATTCGTCCCAAGTCGGCAAACGTCATGGCTTTGCCGGGTAAGTCGGCATCGAATATGGCATGATCGCGGCGTTGAGATGAAGTCATCAGGCGGGTGCCTCAACAAAGCGTTGTTTGCGCTCGAGGTCACTGTAAAAACCATTGGCTGCAAGCAGCGTGTCGTGGCTTCCGGTTTCGATAATACAACCCTCATCAAGCACGATAATCTGATCCGCATGTCGCGCCGTTGAGACTCGGTTAGAGACAATGAGCGTGGTTAATCCTTGTCTCAAATTTTTTAGACCGGAGAGAATATGTTCCTCGGTCTCGGTGTCGACTGCCGAAAAACAGTCGTCTAAGACCAAGAGCGGGCTCATTCTAATGATCCCCCTGGCAAGGGCGGCTCTCTGCTTTTGTCCCCCCGATAGGGTCACGCCCCGTTCACCAAGCAGGGTTGCAATGCCTTCCGGAAAAGATTCAATGGTGCCCGTGAGCGCAGCGATCTCTGCGGAGCGCATAATATCTTCGGTTGTGCGGTCTGGATCATCATAGGCAATGTTGTCGCCCAGACTGTCGGCGAAGAGAAAGGGATCTTGCAAGACGAGACACACGTTTTGGCGAAGGTAGGCAAGCGGAAAGGACTGGATCGGCCGGCCGGCGAGGAGAATGTCCCCACGACTGGGATCAAGCAGCCTTACCAATAGTCTCAGTAGTGTGGATTTTCCCGAGCCGACTCGTCCGATGATGGCCAACGTCTCTCCTGCATCAACCTTAAAAGAGACCCCTGAGAGCGCGTCTTTGTCTTTGTTCTGGTAGCGATAACTGAGATCACACACTTCAATTCGACCGGTTAACTCAGGGTGTTCGGATTCGGCGAAATCAGAGATTTCAGGCGTGTGGTCTAAAACCTCGAAGACTCGAGCTGTTCCTGAAATACCGCGCTGCCATTGGGTGACGATCGAGCCAGCTTCCCGAATGGGCCAAAGCAGCAGAGCCAAATACGAAAAAAAAGCAGTGAATGTTCCCAGGGTAATTTGGCCCATCGTATAGAGGTAAGATCCGTAGGCGACAATGATAAGCGTCGACACCGCGGCGATAACCGGCATGATCGCCCCGACCGCGGAGCTGTCGGTAAAGAGGGCAATGTTGTCATCGGCAAACTTTTGATTGGTCTGTCCAAAGCGCTTTATCTCATGCTGCTCCTGTGACATAGCTTGTACAGTCCTGATTCCATTGAGGTTTTGCTGAACAAAAGTCGATAGCTCGGCGAAACCCTCTTGAGTTTTTTGTGATTTTAAAAATATACGTTTCGCGTAGTAACTGGCAAAAAAGGTGATGAGGGGAGCGGGTATCAAGACAGCCAGGGTCAATTGCCACGATAAATTCAACATAAAGATAAGACCGACAACCGCAGTAAAGACTAAGACCATTGTGGTTCTTGAGGTGCCTGCAATCAGTTCTCGGACCCGGGTGATATCGTTGATGGCTCGGGCCATCAGGTCGCCAATGGGATAACCGCTGTAGAAGATCGGTCCCTGGCGCTGTAGATGTTCAAAGAGCTGATTTCGAAGCTCGAATGCGGCATAAACACCGACGCGTCGTATCAGGATGCGGCTGATAATGGTCACGATAATTTGAGCGGTGACGCATCCCGCGATGGCCAGGGCAATTGGACCGAGTTCGGCAGAAAAGCTGTCTGCCGGTCTGCTGCTATCTTTTGCGGTGGCCAGGTAATCGATGCCCTCCTTAAGCAGGTAGGGGATGTAGGCTTCAAACAATCGGGCTGCGAGTAGCCCAAGCATCCCGCCCCAGAAGGCGAGGGCGTGGTTGTGGACCAAAGGCGCCAAGCGGCGCAGCGTAATCAATACGGTCATAAGACGATGTGCGTGCAGATGCTGATGGAGTAGGGAGAGCCGATAGTATCGAATTGAGTGAAGATTCGAAAGAGATCTTCCCTCGACGACTTGCGCAGGGCTGCATTCAAGCTGCTCGATCGGTTAGAAAGCGATACAATTTCGCACCGATATAGTGTGTATCAATGCCCTGTCTGCAAGGTGGCCTTTGCTATCAGCCTAAAGGGCTAACCCAGTCAAAAGGATTGGGGTGGATCCGACTCGACAAGACTCGCCTGTTATCAGACGACTGTTGGCTTTGACTCTGAACGGAAGCATAAATTGATGGAAAATCGACGGTTTGAGAGGTTGACCTTGGGAATTTTGGGGTTTTCAATTGTAGCTCAAGTTCCATAAGCCCAATCACCGATGCGGCGTCTCGACCGCGGACAAGGAGTATGCATGCGTTTTCAGCTCGACGCCGAAGAACGGGAATTTGAGTCACAGGTTGAGGCGTTTATTCAGGCAGAACTGGATCCCGAGCTTCAGCGGCGGGTAGCACTTTCTTTAGAGGTGCCCCGGGCTATGAGCGACGATTGGACTCGTAAATTAAATCAGGTTGGATGGGTCGCGCCTAATTGGCCGGTAGAATATGGGGGTACAGGATGGTCGATGCGACGCCGCCATCAGTTCGAAGTGTTGATGCGCAAACATCATGCGCCGGAGACCCAAGGGTTTGGCTTCAACATGGTGGGGCCCGCAATCATTAAATATGGGTCGGAGGCTCAAAAAGCCTATTATCTGCCCAAGATTAGAAGTGCTGAGATCCAGTGGTGTCAGGGCTACTCCGAGCCAGGCGCAGGTTCAGATTTGGCAGGTCTTTCAACGTGTGCTGAGATTCAAGGTGATCATTATTGCATCAACGGTTCCAAAATCTGGACCTCTGGTGCGGAGCAGGCGGACCACATTTTCTTATTGGTCCGCACAGACCCCGACGCAAAGAAGCAATTGGGCATTTCGTTCTTATTGCTTCGAATGGACTCACCCGGGATAACAGTCGAACCCTTGCTGGCTTTCAATGGTAAGCGATTGTGGAACCAAGTTTTTTTCGATGATGTTAGGGTCCCTCGCGAGGATCGGCTGGGTGAGGAAAATGCGGGCTGGACGGTTGCAAAAAACCTTTTGGGTAACGAGCGTCTTATGGTGTCCCGAGTGGCCGAGAACAAACGGGTATTGAGCAGAGTCAAGGCGCTTTTTGATGAGTTGGGGCTCGAGGCATATGACCAGTTTAAAAAGCGCTTAGGAACGATCGAGATCCGACTCGCATCGCTGGAATCAATGGCCCTCAGGTTGTTGTCGAAATTCGATCAAGGGGGGCATGTTGGTGCTGAGCCCTCCATGCTGAAATTACAGGGTAGTCAATTGATCCAGGCCCAAGATCAGTTGTTGTTCGAAATCGTGGAGTATTACGGTCTTCCGGTTGACGGCACATTGCGGGAGGAGTCCAGTGGTCCGATTGGAACTCCTGAAACTGAAATGATCGCCAGCGCACTTTTCCATCATCGTGGCTACACGATTGCTGGAGGCGCGAGCGAGATCCAGAAGAATATTATCGCTCAACAGGTTTTGGGGCTTTGAAACGATGCTTTTTCGGGTTTCAGAGCCAACCTAACGGCAAGTCAGCTTGATTGAGGCCCCTCGGTCTTGGGCGCCGATGGATGCTGAGCCCTGTCCCATGAAGGGAAACGCACCTTTGCCCACGGAGCCCGAGACCCTGCTCGATGATCCATTGTGTCTGGTTTGGGTTTCAAAGCCCTCAAACATCCTCTTTTTTAACTAAGACCTCAGCCGAGTATTCGCCTTCAATGATTCGGCCCGATGGCCTTTGGCTGTCGAGGGGGCCATCTTCAAAGGGGGGCTGCCGTCCCGTAGTATAGGAGGTGGAATAAGCGCCGCTTCTAAAGTAGCCAAGTAGGATGATCACCGCGACACCGTCAGAGAGCAGCCCAGGCACACAGAGCAGCAAGCCACCAATGATGCCTTTGATTGGATTGATTATTTCAGAGGCAGACTGTGTACCCATTCGTTGTAGCGCACCCAAGCTGGATTGAATGGACTGCCCAGATCGCTTAATGAACTGCACGCCAAGTAACAGCGTCAGTACGATTTCTAGGAGCGTCCACATCGACCCGGCTGCCTCTGCAAAGAGCAACAATCCGATGAGTTCCAGGAAGGGAAGGCCAACAATCAGTATTTTTAGCATGCACACTCTGCGCTTGTTATTCTCTCAGTCTAGCATGGCCGACCACGGCCTCGTGTTGCTATTGTGCATTTTCATCGCTGGGCTCCTGTGAGCAGACCCAAGCGAAGGTGGCTTTACCGTTTTCAAAAGGGTTAACGACTATGAGCCTCGTTGAACAGCATCAATGAAAAGGTCTTGGGCTGGATGTCGCGGTTGAAAAGTCTGTGACGAAGGGGTTAGTTTGAGCGCCGGGGGTTAAACCATGTCAACAAGGTGGCTCTCGGATATGAGGCTTTGAGCGACCCGATAAGGCGTAAGAAGCTAGCAGTACATCCGGTCAAACCCTGGATCGGTCAGGGTCCGTCACAAATCGAAAAAAGAGGAGGAAGCGTGGTCGAAGAAATATGGATCAAGGGCCCCCAAGGCCGAATCCAAGCCCATTGGCGGCCGTCAGCACAGGATCGCTCTAAAACGTTGTTACTATGCCATCCACACCCTCAGTTCGGCGGCACGATGAATGATCGCGTGCTTGCTGAGTGCGATGACGTAGCGTTCGGGATGGGAATTCCCAGCCTGAAGTTCAATTTCGCCGGGGTGGGCGCTTCTGAGGGTGTTGTTGGCGGAATTGATGCGGCAGCAGCGGATGTGAAGGCGGCAGCTGCAGTGTTAGACCGAAATGGCGGTGAAGGCTGGTGGATGGGGTATTCCTTTGGTGCGGTTGCTGCACTGTCCGCTCTGGCTTCTGACGTCCCAGGATCTAAGCCAAAAGGCGTAATCTTGGTTGCGCCGGCTTTGTCGCTGCTTCCGGATCTTCCGGTTCTACCGGGAAATATCCCATTTTTTGTGATCTCTGGAACCGAAGACCAGTTTGTCTCTCCCGAGACCTTGACGGGCTATTTTGGAGCGTCATCAGTGGCGCTGATTGAGGGCGCGGATCACTTCTTTAGTGGTTATGATGAGATCCTTTCTAAAACGATGTGTAGGCTCTTGAGTGGAACTTAAAACGATCGCGCTTACGCGCCGAGGTCAGATCGGTTGGATCACGTTAGATCGACCGCACCGTCATAATGCTTGGACCGGGCGAATGCATACGGAATATCGTTGGGTGCTCGAGCAGCTTGAGCAAGACCAAGACATTCGTGCGATCGTGATTACGGGCTCGGGTAAAAGTTTTTGTGTTGGTGGAGATGCTCAGGCGTTGGAAGGTCATGCAAATCGTGGTCAATACGATCCTGGAACTCCGGATCCGATGGCCCGGCCTGGGTTTGGCCTTCGACCTGAGTTTGATGCCGCGTTTGCTTTTCATTTTGGGCTCACGAAGCCGGTGATTGCAGCGGTCAATGGTGCGGCGGCGGGTGTGGGACTCGCGCTCGCATTGTTCGCAGATCTTCGTTTTTCAGTGCCAGATGCCGCTTTTAGTACAGCCCACGGAAAGCTTAACTTCCCGGCGGAGTATGGTTTGTCGTGGCTGCTTCCGCGAATGGTTGGAATGACGCGCGCCAACGATCTGCTACTGTCTTCCCGCCGATTTACCAGTGAAGAAGCTTTGGACTGGGGTATTTTTAATGGGTTGTTTGCGCGGGAAGCACTGGCTGACGCGGTGCAACAATACGCTGAAGATCTCGTTGCACGCAATGCGCCGCAAGCCCTTCGAGTCACGAAATACCAGATCTATCGAGACTTGCATCAAGATGTCGCCAGTGCCGTACATTACAGTGAGCAACAAATTGTTTCGATGAGTCAGACCCCTGATTTTCGTGAGGGTGTTGCAGCATTTTTAGAAAAACGTCCACCCCAATGGCAGGGAGAAACCGAGTGACCGAAGCAGTTAGTGGATCGGCGACGCTCGATCAGGAACCTTTTTATTTACCCGTAGCCGATGAGGTCGAGCTTTTTAAGGCGGCCTACCAGCAGCGTTTACCGATTCTATTGAAGGGGCCAACGGGGTGTGGAAAGACGCGATTTGTAGAGTATATGGCCTACCATTTATTTCGAGGGGTTAATGCGAACGCCCGACAGAAGGCGCTGGAGTACCCGCTTCAGACCATCGCCTGTCATGAGGATCTTTCGGCGACGGATCTTGTGGGGCGGTTTTTGTTACAAGGCGATGAAACCCTCTGGCAGGACGGTCCGTTGACTCGCGCTGTTCAGGATGGATCGATCTGCTACCTTGACGAAATCGTCGAAGCTAGAAAGGACTCGACGGTTTTGATCCATGCTTTGACAGATCACCGCCGAATTCTTCCTATAGAAAAGCGCGGATTGATCCTCGATGCGCATCCCGATTTCCTTTTAGTGATTTCCTACAATCCTGGTTATCAGAATGTGCTCAAAGACCTTAAGACCAGCACTCGTCAGCGTTTTGTAGCCATCGATTTCGATTATCCGAGTGAGACTGCAGAGGCAGAAATTATTGCCCATGAAAGCGGTATCGAACCCTCTGCGGCCCAGCAACTCGCGTTGCTTGGGACCAAAGTCAGGCATCTTAAACAACATGGTTTTGATGAAGGCGTGAGCACGCGGCTTTTGATTTATGCAGCGCAAATGATGGTTGCCGGTGTGCGCCCCCACCGGGCGTGTGATGTCGCTGTGTCGCGAGCTGTGTCGGATGACCCCGAAGTGCAAGAGGCGATGCAAGCCGTGGTCATGGCGATTTTTCCAGAGATTGAGCAGTAGCGCTGATGACTCATTCCGCTAGCGTCGCAGAGCAACTGCGTAAGCAGCATCTTGGGACAGCAGAGGATTACGAGCGGGCTGTTACCCATCTGGATCTCGGGGCGGATGCTCGAAGTGCCTTTGATGAAACGGTTTTAGCCCTGTTGGGTTCGGGCTGGCATGGTTATGAAGCTGCAGCAGGCTTCATTAAACAGTCGTCGCTGATGATTCCTTTGTTAGGTTTTTCAGTTTGGCTTGAACGCGGCCAAGTCGCCGTGACTCTCTCGCGAGTTAATTTCGAACCCGCACGGGTTTACTGGGACCTCATCGCCGTCAGTCTTAAAACGCCGCAGGATTTGGAAGCGCTCAGGGCGATAGAGGGTTTAGGACATCGCATTCAGTCACGATTCGAGTTTGCTTCTCAATTGCTCGTGCAAGTTCTGAGCGAGAGCTGCCGTAAGGCCGAGTACGCTGACCTTAACGCGCTCAAAGCATGGATTGCTCTGATCGACATGAGTTCATCGATTGACCGTAACGCGTTGTCACGGTTTCTCAAGCGTTCATCTGGTGCTTTCACTGACCTCGAGCTCTTCGAGATCAGTGAAACTGACCCTCAGAGCTGTCTCGATGTTCTCGAATATGAGCCCGTGTTACTCGAGAAACACGTCGGATCAGTGATTCGGCAGTGGCTTGGGGTGATGCGGCGGCTATCGCGGCAAGGTTCGGGCCTGAAGCCGCTCTTGGAGGCGATGGTTGTCGCCCGCCCCATTGACTTAGAAAATGACGCCCTTGTGCAAATGGTGCTTCGGGTTGAATCCTTGGTCCCGTGCAGTCACTTAATTACCGCGTCGAGCCGTTTACCCCTAGATGATCTCGGGGTTTGTCTCGCTTGGGCAGCGCATGGCATCGACTATTGTAAAGATAATGAGGCTCGGTCCAGAGCCTACTTCCTTCTCGAGTCCGCTGAGGCAACCGATCGACTTGCTGAGTTACGCGGCCTTGTGCGTTTCGAAGATAAGCAAAGAGTGTTAAGGCTGTACGCCCACGCTGTTTCAGGTTTGATTTGGCCAATGGTGGTTGATGAGCGCGCCGAAGACAATTTAGCGTTGCAATCAGATTCTGCCTCGAGCCCTAACCTCGTGATTCTTCAAAAGTTTGATGGGCAACACATAGTCGTTCCTGAATACGTCACCGAATTTGATACGGGTCCGGACAATTTCGCGTTTTACAAATTGTTGATATTGCATCAACTGGGGTTTCAGAGTTTTGGCACGCTTGCCGGGTTGGCAGAGCTTCGAAAGTTCTGTCGCACCTCGGATCGTCCGGAGCTTGCGCAATCACTGTTTTTAACCTTGGAATCCGCACGAATTGATTGGTGCTGGTCGCACGCGCTACCGGGTACTCGAGTCAGTTTTAGTGAAGTCAAGCGGTCAGCGAGTCAAACCCTACGCCGTCAAAACCCCGAGGGGCTTTCCCCCCTGCAACAGGTGCTTCTGATCGGGCTCGATGGTCGGTGGCAATCAGAACTAGACGGAGATCGGGCTGTTTTTGAGAGGCTAGAAAGCGCGATGAGTGGGCTACGTTCCACAGGGGTTCAGGTCAAAGATACGCTGGATGCTGTTGAACAGGTTTTAAGCATATTGAGCTCGATCTCCCTAGAAGGTTCTTGGGCACCGAATAGGGTTGCGTATCGAGTTGCTTTGGACCTTGATCAGGCGTCGCCGCAGTGGTCTCCGATAGAGCTCGATGTCGAAGTCAGTGAAGTGCTTAACGAGGATGCCGAAGGAATCTCCCTGAAGGTCAACCCCGAGGGGCTGGACATTGAAGAACTTCATGCGGGGGACGTTGACTCAGATCAATCGATGATGATGACGGAGTTAGATGAAGCGCCGGACTCAATCTCTGAGACTGATCAGGATCCTCAGTCGAAGGGAGGGCTCAAGGCGCCGCTTCCCCCGCCTATGGAGCCGGCAACTGCGAGAAGCTATTACTATGACGAGTGGGATTATCAAATCCAAGACTACAGGCGTCGCTGGTGCCGTTTGTTCGAGATCCGAGATTCTGATGAGGATGCGGAGTACTATCGTCGCTCTGTTTCGGATCATGCTGCACTACAAAAACAAGTCCGTCGCCAGTTGAGTCGTCTCAAACCTGAGTTGCTCGTGAAGGTAAGAGGGGTGCGCGATGGAGAGGACCTAGATCTAGAACGTGCGATCGATGCGGTGATTGATCGTCGAGCAGGCTTCACACCCTCGGAAAACATCTATGTCGAACGCCATAGGCAGGGTCGTGATGTGGCGGCACTGTTTTTGATCGATATGAGTGCGTCAACGGATGATCGGCTGCCCGATCCCAATGCGCCGCCCCCCGTCGAGCCGGTCTATCACGACTTCGACTGGTCCGATGAGCCCCTGGCTGCGCCGCCTGAGGGAGAAAAAATCATAGACCTCGAAAAACATGCAGTCATTCAAATGAGTCAAGCCCTTGAGGCTCTGGGTGATCATTATGCAGTTTGTGGTTTTAGCGGGTATGGGCGAGATCAGGTTGAGTACACGGTGTGCAAACAATTCTCGGATCCTTTGAACGAAAAAGCTAAAGCCAAGATAGGCGGCATGAAAGCGTGCCGAAGTACTCGGATGGGGCCGGCAATTCGCCACGCGGCGATGCAGCTCGTCGAGACAGAAGCTCGAATTAAAGCGCTAATTATAATCAGTGACGGCTACCCCCAAGATCATGATTATGGGGAGCATCGGAACGACCGTCAGTACGGTATCCATGATACGATGAAGGCCTTAGTTGAAGCGAAGCAGCAAGGAGTACAGTCCTTCTGCTTGACAGTCGATCCCTCTGGACACGATTACCTTCGTACGATGTGCCCTGATCGTCAGTACATGGTGATTCAAGATGTTGACCAGCTGCCTCAAGAACTCTCTAAGGTCTACCGCAGCTTAACGGGTTGAAGGGTTATGTTGACACCATTTCATTTGGCCATTGGAGTCCATGATTTAGAAGCGGCGGAGCGCTTTTACCGAGAGGTCATGGGTTGCCCAGTGGGTCGGCGGGGCCAAGATTGGATTGATTTTAACTTCATGGGTCATCAAGTGGTTTGCCATAAAGTCGCTAATGTCGCGCAGGGTTTCGAGAATCCTGTTGATGGTGATGCGGTGCCGATACCTCACTTTGGAGTAGTACTGACCCAGTCTGTATTTGAAACGCTTCGGGATCGTTTGCTAGCTCAGGGTGTTGAATTTGTGATCGAGCCGACGACGCGGTTTTTAGGAGAGCCCGGTGAGCAATCGATCATGTTTTTACGTGATCCATCAGGCAATGCGATCGAGTTTAAAGCTTTCAAGGACATTGAGTTGTCCTTGTTTGCGACGGATTAAAGCCTGTTGGACTTTCGGGGTTTAAAAAGACGAGGGTTACCGCGCAAAATTTAGAGATTTTTGCCTACGGTGTGGATTATCCGTTTACAGGGGCGATGTTATCGGCTTGGGTGTTCGGCTGTTTTCTCCTTCCGATCTAAAGAGCGTGGGAACACGGGCGAGACATTGTCAATGATAAGAGCAGGTCCCCGGGGCTGATGCGGCGATAGAACGGTTTTGATGACGGTATTTTGATAGCGGTGGTTCGTGAGAGGTGTTTTTTGAGAGGCGCTTTGTGAGCGGTGTTGCGACAAAGGTTTCGAATTAGAAACGGTTGGGCCCCGCATCGGGGGGTTGCCTGTTTAGGTAGGTTGGTCATTTAGGGTGCAGATCGTGTGAATCAGCAAAGCAATTACTTTTGGTACATGACCTGCTTGTTTTGCTTTGTTGCGCCACTGGGCATTCAAACGGTGCTGTTTCCATGGTTGGTCGTTGTCGAAATGGAAGGTTCTGGCGCGCGGCTGGGTTTTGCACAGTTTTGTCTGCAATTGCCTGCAATATTCTTGATTTTGTTGGGTGGACTGTTAGCGGATCGATTTAACCGAGCCAAGATTTTGATGATTTGTCACGGGGTCGCGGTATTGCCAGCACTTGGATTGGCTTTTGCTATATTTACCGACCAGCTCAGTTATGTGGCGCTACTCATGTACGCGCTTGCGATTGGTACAGTTACCGCATTTGTCCAGCCGGCGCGAGACGGTATGTTAAATCAAATCGCGAGTGACGACCTCCAAAAGGGCGTCACCATCTCGATGGGACTGACGTTTGGCGGTCAGTTCGTTGGCTTTATGTTGGGCGGAGCGGCAGAGACTGTGGGTCCGACGATGCTGCTTTTGGTGCATTCAGCTTTAATGGCATTTGGCGTAGCCTGCGCGGCATTTCTGTTGAACTTGCAGTCGAGGAATCAACCCTCGGATGCTGATGGGATTCAGTCCCAGCGGTTTTCAACCGACAGCGGATTGATCGCTATCCGGCGCAGCTTGATCTGGGTAAGACAATCCCCTGCCATGTTGCCTGTGATGTTTCTAGTCTTTTCAATGAGCCTTTTGTATGGGGGAGCATACATGGTGTTGGTGCCGATCATTACTCGCGACGTTTATGGCGGGGGTGCCAGTGAAATCGCACAGTGCTTCATGGCCTTCGTGGCAGGTACGGTTTTTGTGACGGGATTGCTTGTGAAGTTGGGCGGATTAAAAATTCCCTTGTTTGGCTTGCAGTGCGGGCTTTTGGGTGGCGGTTTTTGCTTGATTGCGGGCGCCAGTGTTTCGAGTTTTAATTATTTTTTGTGGATCTTAGTAGCTTGGGGAGGCTGCGGCGCAGTGGCGATGAGTATGGCCCGGACGTTAATCCAAGAGGCTGCTCCTGAAGCGTTTCGATCCCGCATTTTGGCAATCTTCTCCCTAGCAAACATGGGCGGGATGCCGCTCGGCGGTCTGATCCTGGGCAGTTTGTCAGTGGTGATTGGAGGGGAAATCAGTCTTTGGGTTGTATCGATCAGTATGTTCGTGATTTTGGCGCTTTTTCGATGGCGGCAAGCTGCGAGCTGATAAAGTGCATAAAACCCAATGGCAGGTCAACGGGAAGCGTCAAGCATGGCTCTGCCGTGTGGTCGATTTAATGAAAGCAGTGAAGCGTTAGAGGTCAAGGGATGGTTAACCTACCAAAAGAATATTACAGGCGAATCAATAACGTTGATTTATGTTGGTTTGAATGGGGCTCGGCCTCCCCGAACCTGGCTTCGATTTTATTGGTCCATGCCACGGGCTTTCATGCGCGGTGTTGGGATCAAGTCGTTGCCGAATTACCGGATCGACACGTAATTTCCATCGATATGCGCGGGCATGGCCGCAGCGAGAAACAGGGCCCCTTTAATTGGCAGTCATTTGGTGATGACCTCACAGCCTTTATTGATCATCTTGCGCTTTCGGAACTGATTGGTGTCGGGCACTCAATGGGCGGGCATGCCGTTGCTGTCGCAGCGGCGAGAACCCGGGACCGGCTTTCAGGCCTTGTGCTGGTTGACCCGGTCATTATGTCTCCTGAAATTTATGCTTCAAATGAATCGGTACATGCTGATTGGCTTGATGATGCGGGCCAACACCCAGTGGCACGCCGAAAGAACTATTTTGAGTCTGTCGCGGCGATGATTGAGAATTTTCAGGGGCGAGGGTCTTACGGAGCTTGGCTGGACTCTGTGCTGAAGGATTATTGTCAGTATGGATTGTTGCCTAATCCAGAGGGGGCGGGTTGGGTTTTAGCTTGCCCGCCGTTGGTAGAAGCCGAGATCTATATGGGGAGTACCGGTAGAAATATTCTCCCAGAAATTGCAGGGGTGATGATCCCGACCCGGGTGTTGCGCGCCAAAGCACGCGACGAATCTCGTCAAGAAATGGATTTTAGTTCATCTCCGACTTGGCCGGGTTTGGCAGGCTTTTTACCCGCTGGTGAGGACTATCATTATCCGGAGTTGACGCACTTCATTCCGATGCAGAAGCCATCGTTGATTGCACAGCACATTCTCAAACTGTCTGCATGATGAAACCTCTACTTGCGATCACGATGGGAGATCCCGCAGGAATAGGACCCGAAGTCCTGGTCAAAGCGCTTGCTTCGGGCGCTGTGCAAGATCAGGCTCGGGTCTTTGTCATTGGCTCTGAGGCCGCGCTGCAGGTTGCTATGGAGGAGGCTGGCTGCGGCTTTGAAGTCCATGTTGTTGGCGAGGTCGAATCGGTGACAGATCAACCGGGCGTTCATTTGCTGAACCCCTTTGGTTCCATAGCGGGTTTGGTTCGCGGCGAACCCTCAGCCCTGGGTGGCGCAGCGTCAGTTTCTTATTTTGAACGGGCGGTGACTGATGCGATGGAAGGAAAGATCGACGGCATTGTGACCTGTCCCATCAATAAAGTGGCGGTCCAGATGGCTGGCTTTCATAACGATATTGGCCATCAAGAAATTCTCGCTCGGTTGACCAATGCCCCGCTTACGGCGACGCTGCTCATGACCCCAGGCTTGAAAGTCGCTCATCTTTCGACGCATCTCTCTTTGTTCGATGCGGTCGCTTATGTCCGCAGGCCAATTCTGATCGATAAGCTGACGCTAACCCATGAACATCTGCAACGATGGGGTTGTGTCAATCCGGTGATCGCGGTTGCGGCGCTGAATCCGCATGGGGGTGAGGCCGGGATGCTGGGTAGTGAGGAGATCGAGGAGATCGGTCCGGCCATTGAGACGCTTCAATCCCGTGGACTGGATGTTCGTGGACCTTTTCCTGCGGATTCAGTGTTTAATCGCGCAATCGACGGCGAGTTTGATGCGGTCCTCGCGCTTTTCCATGATCAAGGTCATATCCCCATCAAGGTTCATAATTTCTCGGGTAGTGTGACGGCGACGTTAGGGATTCCCTTTGTTCGCACCTCGGTTGATCACGGCACAGCCTTTGACATTGTGGGCAAAAGTCGAGCGGAGCATGAAGGTTTGGAGCAAGCAATCCGGGCGGCAACATTGATGTTGAGGGGCCAACTTCAAGACTTTTAGGGGTCCTTGATTCCAAGGGAGGATATCATCCGGCATCGGTTTTGACAGCAGGCTTCAAGGGTTGTCCGCTGGTTGTGTCTGCTCGACGAGCGTTTCCTCGCTCATTTTCATGAAAGTGTCGGGCGCCTTCGAGGCTTTTAGTGCAAGCTGAAGCACCATCGCATTTGCGGGGGTCTCGATTTCCAGAGAGCGGCCGAGACGGCAAATCTCTCCGTTTAGGAAAGCGGTCTCAATGTCGCTATGACCTCTCGCGACACTTTGCCAGGTTGAACTGCCTCCTCTGGGTGCACCGGGAATGCTGACTTGTTTTACCAAACCAAACTGTTGCCGCATCACGTCGGGTGCTGTGCACTCAATGCCGGCGGCTTCATAACAAACGAGGGCCTCTTTTTTGAGCCTCCGCATGATCTGCCTGCTGCTTTGGTCATTGGTCAAGATGAGCTCAAGAGGATTGCCGAGATTGGCAAGAAGTTTGGCGTATTTTAGCCGCATGACTCGGTCATCGGGTTCAGATACGAATCCGGACTGGGTCATTGCTGCTGACACCGCAACTGCAACCCCATCGATTCCTGATGGGTACCGACCTGTACTGAACAACCCTCCCGGCGCAGATGCGCTATGGATGATTTCACCTGGGGTCAGGTGGGTAGCAGGACAGAGGACGAGCATGGCATAGACATTGTTAAAAAAACGATGCGCGAGTGCCTCGTTGCTGACGCCATTTTGAGCGCAGAAGATGGGTAGGGCAGTGGGCGCGGCCAACGCCAGCTCGTTGAGTGCTTGCCATGAGTCTTGGGACTTCACTGTGAGTATCACAATGTCGTCGGGTTGATAGTCGATGGCCTCTGGTGATGTCACACAGGTGACGGGTAATGACAGGTTTTCGTCTGGAGAGATGTAGCGCATGCCATTTTCCTTCAGGGCTTCGGCGTGGGCGCCCCTGGCGATCAAAACCACTTCAAAGCCAGCCAGCTGTAATCGGGCGCCAATGGTTCCACCGATGGCGCCGGCGCCGTAAATGATGAATCGCATGATGAATCCTCTTTTCTAAAGTCTATCGTAATTGGCGGGCTGGCAAGTTGTTGAGTTTTGCAGTCTAGGGCTGCTTTTGCTAGTTTGAGGTCAAGTACAAGGGGATCGTGATGTCTGAACAATTTAGAGCTGAAGTACGGGATTGGCTGGCGGATCATTGTCCAGAGTCGATGCGAGGCCCTGTTACCGAGGATAAGATCATAGGCGGGGGAAGGCGGCAAACCTTTGACGACCCAGCCGCTAAAGCATGGCTTGATGCCATGGCTGGAAAAGGGTGGACGGCGCCAACCTGGCCAAAGGAGTATGGAGGCGGTGGCCTCGATAAAGAACAGCACCAGATACTTCAAGACGAATTGCAGAGGATCAACGCGCGGGCGCCGATTACAGGCATGGGCTTTTCGATGATTGGTCCGACCCTTTTGGATTACGGCACTGAGGATCAAAAGCTCGAGCATCTCCCGAAAATCATCAGTGGCGAAATACGGTGGTGTCAGGGTTACAGTGAGCCCGGTGCCGGGTCCGATTTGGCCAGTTTGCAAACCCGGTGCGACGATCAAGGCGATCACTTTGAAGTGAGCGGGCAAAAAATATGGACTTCAGGGGCGCAGTTCGCGGATTGGATCTTTACGCTGGTTCGGACTGACTTCACCGCCTCAAAGCATGATGGGATCAGTTTTGTTTTAATTGATATGGATCAGCCGGGTGTCTCGGTCCGACCCATCCAGTTGATCAGCGGTAATTCGCCTTTCTGTGAAACATTTTTTGACCAGGCTCGCTGTGAAAAAAAGAATCTTGTTGGACAGCTGAACCGAGGGTGGACGGTCGGAAAACGGTTGCTACAACACGAACGGAGCTCAATTTCCGGGCTCAGCGGTGGTGGTCGCCGGGGCCGTTATGACCATTTTGGGACGCTGTCGTCGATCTATCAAAATAGCATCGATGCGGTGACCCAGGATCCGACGGGTTCACTGAGGCGGCGCATTTTGAACAACGAGATGAATCACAAAGCATTTTCTTTGACCCAGAGACGGTCCTTTGAGGAAAGTCAGTCCGGAGGGACGCCGACGTTCCTGACGTCATTGTTTAAGTATTATGGTTCTGAGCAGGGCAATGACCGAATGGAGCTTCAGCTTGAAATGATAGGGGATCAAGGGCTCGGTTGGTCCGGGGACAGCTTTGATGCCGATGAACTCGCGACAACGCGCACTTGGCTACGGTCGAAGGCGAGTACGATTGCAGGGGGAAGCTCAGAGGTGCAACTCAATATTATCGCAAAGCGAGTCCTTGGGTTACCCGATTAAAAGCATGCCTTGAACCCAACCGCGGAGGCCAGAAAAATTGGACATCTGCCGGTGGACACTGTGTAATGGAGCTCGGTTGGAAGGCGGCCCAGAAGAAGGAAGTGCTGATTTAGACTGCGGTAAACACCAACGTGCCCTAAGCCGATTTTTAGGGTTCAAATCTCAGGGGAAGAAAGCCGA
>MDTB01005812.1_pt1 | contig 18833 bp, 16 predicted proteins | sample 811161 | NCBI WGS metagenome assembly MDTB01 (sample SAMN05326650, study PRJNA326480) | marine metagenome | isolation source: seawater | place: Mediterranean Sea | collected 2009
AACGATTTATAAAGTTGAAAGAATAACAGAGACAGAAACAACCCCCATAGTCGAATTCGTTGATACCGAAACAAATACTTCTTTGGCGACAAGATATTTGGATGAGGATGGAAGAGCGAAGGCGATGGGGTACAATATAGACTTAGATGGTAAAGCGGCTTATGACGATAAGTTTTTTATTGCATCAAATGAAGATGGCGTTGGAGACAATAGAAATATAAACGCTATTATCGCCCGCCAGAACTCAGATGCAGATGGCAGTAATACAGGGGGTTTCCAAGAGATATTTGGTTCAATCATCACAAGTCTTGGTTCGAAAGTACAAACTGGCGAATTTGCAGCCGAAGCGGCGGCTGCTGTCAAGAATGCAAGTCTGGAGGCAGAGTCTTCTTTCTCTGGCGTAAATCTCGATACAGAAGCATCTAGGTTGATTGAATTGCAACAAGCTTATCAGGCTTCAGCTCGCATCCTCTCTACTGCTAGAGAATTATTTGATACCCTAATAAACTCTGTCTAGGAATTTAACTATGCAAATAAGCACGAAATTATTTAATCAACAAACTCTTGAACGCCTGAGTGAGTTACATGGCGAAATACAAAATCGTCAGGCTAGAATAGCAACAGGTAAGGATTTGTTAAAGGCTTCTGACGACCCACTCGCAGCAGTCAATATATCTGTTGCAAAGGAACAAAAACAGGAACTAGCCCGATATCTTGATAACATTGATAGAGCGAAAAATAAACTTGAGCTCACCGAAGGTGCAATGGGACAAACCATAAATATCCTAACTCGAATATATGAGCTTACCATTCAGGCCGAGAATGATATTCATAACACTTCAGACCGAGCAGCTATCAAAATGGAAGTTTCGCAACTTAAAGATGCGATGTTTCAGGTTGTTAACACCGAGGACGCCTCTGGCCAGGCATTATTTGGCGGCTACAAAGTAAATACGAACGCATTCGCTAAAGACCTTGATGGTAATATTCAATATATGGGTGATAGAGGGCAAAACTACCTAAAAATAGCAGAAAATATGACGATAATCACGGGAATTGATGGTGCGACTGCTTTTCTTAGGGTTCCATCTGAAAATGATCACAAAAGTGTTTTTAGAGTAATTGAAGCAATTGAGGATGCTTTTGATGATGGAGATTTTCCAGATGTTGCAATAACTGACCTACAGCGAGGTATTGAGCATTTTAATCTTCAGCAAACCTACATAGGTGCCCAAATAAACAAAGCTGACATTCAAGAAGAAGCGCTACAAAGACGGCAAATAGTTATGTCAGAAAATTTATCTCAACTTGAAGATGCAGATATAACTAAGATAGTTACCGAACTTCAAACAATGCTAGTCAACCGAGACGCTGCCACACAGGCTTTTGCAAAAATAGGTCAACAAAGCCTTTTCGATTTTCTCAGATAACCAAAAAGAGCTCTAAATATGAATAATATAGATAAAATTAGCGCTGATATGCTTCGTGATCAGATCCTAGAAATGACGAGGAAGTATAGCCGTTTGGTGCACAATAAAAACATAACGCCTGAAAGCTCTCATCAAAACATCAGTCAAGAAGACCTTAAAAATAACACTGACTTTGTTCCTGGTGAATCCACCATTGATTACGCTTCGCGAGTATTCGACGAGAATGAGGTAGCCGCTGCGGTCAATAGTACACTTGATTTTTGGCTTACTTTGGGTTCTGAGGGAGATGCGATGGAACGGGAATTAGCTGAATTTCTTGGAATAAGAAAAACGCTTCTAGTAAATTCTGGTTCCTCAGCAAACTTGATTGCTTTAAGCACCCTCACTTCGCCACAGATACCTGGCCAAAGAATAATGAAAGGTGATGAGGTAATAACCTGTGGCGCAGGTTTTCCTACAACCGTCTCTCCTATAATCCAAAACGGTTTAATTCCTGTGTTTATTGATAATGAACCTACAACAGGCAATTTAGATATTACCCAACTTGAAGAGGCATACCACCCTAAAAAAACCAAGGCGGTTATGGTTGCTCATACTCTTGGTAATCCATTTAACATTTCAGCTGTTTTGTCTTTTTGTAAGAAGTATGACCTATGGCTTATTGAAGACAACTGTGACGCTTTAGGTTCCCGTTACTCGATGCCCGAAGCTATGGCTAAAAACCTTGGTCGTTCAAAATCTTCTGACAGATTAGAAAATGAAACAGAGAGCATTGATCGCTGGACAGGTACATGGGGGGACCTTTCCACCCAATCGTTTTATCCTCCTCATCACCTTACGATGGGTGAAGGTGGCGCTGTAAACATTTCCGGCTCTCTAAAATTACGTCGCATCGCAGAAAGCTTTAGAGATTGGGGCAGAGATTGTTGGTGTGCTAGTGGTAAAGACAATACCTGCGGTTTACGATTTGATCAAACGCTTGGTACTCTGCCATGTGGTTTTGATCATAAATATACTTATTCTCACATAGGTTATAATTTAAAGCCGCTTGATATTCAGGCTGCCATCGGCAGGGAGCAATTAAAAAAACTTCCCTATTTCATCTCTAAACGAAAAGAAAATTGGCTATATCTCCGGAAGGGCTTAGATAATTTAGAAGAGTTTTTTGACTTTATGTTACCTACTCACGCAAGTTCTTGGGATGGAGAAGATTTTATTTGGGATGAAACTGGTTGCAAAACAGATTGTAGTTGGTTTGGTTTTATGCTTAGTGTAAAATCAAATGCTCCATTTTCTAGATTAGAACTTGCACGATTTTTGACAGACAAAAAAATTGGCAACAGAATGCTTTTTGGTGGAAACCTGTTACGACAACCCGCAATCACTCAATTAAGAGAAGATTATCCTGAATCAGTTCGGGTAATTGGGAACCTAAAAGGCGCAGATTATTTAATGAATCAATGCTTATTTATTGGTGTTTACCCTGGTTTAACCCAATCTATGTTGGACTATACTATAGAAACAATTAACAACTTTTGCAAAAAAAGTTCATCTTAGATTATTTTTAATAGGGATATATTGTCCGCGATTATTTTGGTGAGCTGACAAGTAGCAAAATCAATTCATGGTATGAACCTTGCATTGATTTTTGAATATAATTGTAAGGAGCATCTTATGAAAGCTGTAATTCTCGCTGGAGGATTTGGAACAAGGATTTCTGAAGAGTCTCACCTCAAACCTAAGCCATTAATTGAAATTGGAGCAAAGCCAATTTTATGGCATATCATGAAAATATATTCAGCCCATGGAATCAATGATTTTATTATTTGCTGCGGTTATAAGGGCAATATGATTAAAGAATATTTTTCGAACTACTTTATGTATTCGTCCGATGTAAGCTTTAATTTTAAAGAAAATCAAATGCAATTTCATAAAAAACGCTGCGAGCCTTGGAATGTAACCCTTGTTGACACTGGTGAAGATACCATGACTGGCGGCAGATTACTTCGTATTTCAGATTACATTAAAGATGAAAAATACTTTTGCCTAACTTACGGAGACGGCGTTGGAAATATAAATATTGCTGAATCAATTAAATTTCATAAAACCCATAAAAAGATAGCAACATTAACGTCTACTTACCCATCTGGACGTTTTGGCGCATTAGATATTAAAGGTAAAACAGTTCTTCAGTTTAGAGAAAAACCACGAGGTGACGGAGCAAAAATAAACGGGGGATTTTTCGTATTATCTCCAGATATTTTAAATTATATAGAGGGAGATGATGTCATATTAGAGCAATTTCCTTTGCAACAGTTAGCTCAGGAAGAACAGTTAATGGCATTCGAGCATGAAGGTTTTTGGCAACCAATGGACACTGTTCGGGATAAAAATATGCTCGAGCAAATTTGGAATAGTGGCCAGGTACCTTGGAAAGTTTGGAATTAAATAATGCCTGCTCCAGTTGAACCTAATTTTTGGAATAATAAGCGCATATTTGTCACTGGTCATACCGGGTTCAAAGGGAGTTGGTTAACTGTTTGGCTTCAATATATGGGCGCTATTGTAAAAGGTTTCTCACTAGAACCTAACACAGACCCTTCGATGTTTACATTAGCAAATGTTGCGAGCAAAATTGATACAGAATTTGGTAATATTCTGAATTTTGATGCGCTAACGAAAAGTATGAAAAGTTTCAACCCAGATATTTTAATCCATCTAGCAGCTCAACCTATTGTTCAGTTTTCTTATTTGGAACCACAAAAAACATTTTTAACAAATATAATGGGTACTGTTAATGTTTTAGAAGCCGCAAGAGCATGTTCTAATCTTAAAACTATTTTAAATATTACCTCGGATAAATGTTATGAAAATAATGAATGGGAATGGGGATACCGAGAAAATGACAAATTAGGAGGTTTTGATCCCTACAGTAGTAGTAAAGCCTGTTCAGAATTAATTACAAGTAGCTATCGTAACTCGTTCTTTAGCTATGAAAATGCTCCTGGTATTGCTACAGCGAGAGCAGGCAATGTAATCGGTGGTGGTGACTGGTCTGCTAATAGATTGTTTCCCGACTTAATGAGATCAATAGAAAATAGAAGTGAATTAATTGTACGAAATCCAGATGCTTTTAGACCTTGGCAACATGTTCTTGATTGTCTTTCTGGTTATTTAGTACTTTGCCAGAATTTGCATTTAGATAAATCCCTTTCTGGAAGTTGGAATTTTGGTCCTGATAATTCAGACATTCGCACAGTTGAATGGATGTTAAATTACACTAAAGCTAATTTTGAACACACGTTTTCATGGAGATTAGAAGAAAATAAAAATGCTCATGAAAGCCAAATGTTAAAATTAGATATTAGTAAGTCAAAAGCCAAACTTGACTGGCAAGCTCGGTGGACCACAGAGCAATCCATAGATCAAACTCTTAATTGGTATTCAGATTATCTTTCATCAAATGATTTAAAACAAACGACTCTAAACCAAATTATCAACTATCAAAATCTTTCGAAATTATAGCCGGTTCAAAATTAAATTTATTAGGATGAATTTAGGTGAATAAAATATTACTCACAGGCGCAACAGGGTTTTTAGGGGCATTTATACTTGATGAACTTCTAGTGAATGGGTACGAGGTAACTATACTTAAAAGGTATAATTCGGACTTAACTAGAATTCACAAACACCTAGATAAAATAAAAATCTTTGAGATAACAGCTTCACCTATTTCCCACATTTTTGAAAAAACAAAATTTGATAGCGTGGTCCACCTTGCTTGTTGTTATGGAAGAAATCACGAGAGTGATATTGAAATTATAAATAGCAATATCCTTTTTGGACTTGAGCTAGTGCAAAATGCAATAAAATATAATGTAAGTACGTTTGTTAATGCGAGTAGTTTTTTGGTAGATAGGCCTCTCGGTGACCATTCACTGCAATCTTATGTTTTATCTAAAAAACAATTTTCCCAGTGGTTAAATTATTACAGTAAACAAATAAAAGTATTAAACCTAAAAATCGAACATGTTTTTGGACCAAATGACAGCAATCTAAAATTTGTGCCGTGGGTAATTTCTCAAATTCAATCTGGTAATTACCCTATTTCGCTTCATCAAGGTGAAGAGCTAAGAGATTTTATTCACGTAAGTGATGTTGCTAACGCTTTTTTATTCTTATTAAAACGGACATTACCAAATAAACAGTTTTACGATTTTAATATTGGTTCAGGCGCTTTTTTACAAATTAGAGAATTCGTAAAATTAGCAGAAGAAATTAATAACGACCTAAATAGCAAAAACGCCACACACTCAAAATACAAAAAAACTTTTATTAATCTAAAAGAAAAAAGGGGAAATACTAAAATTAATAGGCTCAAAGAATTAGGATGGCATCCAAATTGCACAATTGAACAAGGAATTTTTCAACTATTAATCTGACATTTTCCGATTACATAAAAAGAGAATAACCAACATTTTTTTAATAGGATATTCGATGAGAAAAAACCTTACTTTAGTATTTCCAACGTATAATAGGGGTAAGAGGCTATATCACACGATAGCAAAATTAAGCAAAAATGTTGAAAACTTGTACCCAACAATTATCCTAGACAATAGCTCGTCTCGAGAGGTCGAATATTATAATAAAATTAATGACCTCTCGAAAAAATCCGTTGGATTAAAATATGTCAAACAAGAATACAATAAGGGGTTGCAAGGTAATCTTGCATCTGCTTTTGATCACGTCAAAACAGAATACTTTATGGTAATTGCCGATGAGGATGAACCTGCTTATGAAAATTTATATGATATAGAAGTTCAACTAGCATCTGTTAAAAACATCGCATCTGCTCGAGCTTCCACCGGAAGCGTCTCTAATTATAATGTTCATAATGTTCAATATAAAACAGAAGTATTCAACCCTAGCTCAAGATCAATCGAGGCATTTGGATTATGGGGAAACTATATATCAGGTGGTATTTTTAATACTAGTGTTATGAAAGAAAATGGGTCTGTTAAGCTCTTAAAAGAAAGAGGAAATCTCCAACATGATTCCCCTCATGTATTTTTATATATGCTTGCTGCCACAAAGGCAAAAACTATGCTTTTAGAAAACGTAGGTTGTTTCGTGGGAAAACCTGAGCAACATGGCGGCTACGAGACATTCGGTGATACTTATTTTGGGCCATATTCTTTCGGGAGTAGGATCGACCAGTTCTTTGGTTTTAGAAAGCTTATTCTGAGTGCTTATCGCAAAGATGAATGTAATTTAAATGAAAATGAATTGGTACATTTACTTGTTACACTTTGTAAAAAATATATTTATCTAGTCTGCGCCGCTAATATGCCGAAGTATTATGATAATTTTATGGAACCAAAATATTTAGGAGCGTCCTTTCTTCATTACTGTTTGTCGTCATTGTACGATATTCCTGAATTTAAAGAGCGGTCGGAGCCACTAAAGCAATTGTTAGTCGACTACCATAACAACTGCTATGAAAACTTTTTGAAATCTATCTCACAATTAAAAAAAACAGGCACATAACACTTTGATAGTTTAGTGCCCGGTTCTTATTCACTATTAGTTTGATAAAAATTTTTTAAACAATCTACGAATTTTGCAAAGTGTAAAAAAATATGAAACAAAAAGTTGAAAAATTTAAAATTTTGGACCGGCTTCATGCAGAAAATTGTATTTTTTATGCAAATATAAAAAAAAACTTGTTTGACTCTAAAGATGTAGAAACGCTAGCAGACTTACCTTATTTACCTGCTACCTTATTCAAAAAAATGGATTTACTTAGCATATCTAAAAATCACATTTTCAAAACCCTTTATTCTTCTGGAACATCCAACCAGAGCAGATCAAAAATTTTTCTTGATAAAGAAAATGCAGCTAATCAAACAAAATCCTTAGTAAAAATTATTTCTGAAAATACGGGAACAAAAAGAACGCCAATGTTGATATTAGACTCTCCGTCAGAGACAGCTAACAGAGTTTCTTTCAGCGCGAGAGGGGCAGGTATTTTAGGTTTTTCAATCTTTGGTTCAAAAAGATTCTATGCCCTTGATAATAACATGACATTACAGACTAGTGAGATTAAAAATTTCAATGAGACAGACCAAAAAGTTACAAAATTTCTTTACGGCTTTACATCAATTATATGGGAAGAAATACTCGAAAAGCTCGAAGATAATGCCAAAATACTAAAAGAACAAAAATGTGTACTTATCCATGGTGGTGGGTGGAAAAAACTATCTGATAGAAATATTTCAACGGAGCAATTTATTTCTACTCTGAAACAAAAGTTAGGGCCCAATGTTGAAGTACACGAATATTATGGAATGGTTGAACAAACTGGTTCTATTTTTATGGGATGTAATAAAGGATACCTTCACACAAACCAATTCAATGATATAATCATAAGGGATCCTGACAATTTATCCATCTTAGAAAATGGTCAAATTGGAGTTATTCAATCTTTATCTACGCTCGCAACTGCTTATCCTGGTTTCTCCATTCTAACCGAAGATTTAGGAACAATATATGGTAATGGTGAAGAGAATTCAAAATGTAAATGCGGACAAGATGGTAAATATTTTAGGGTAATTGGAAGGCTTCCCAGATCAGAACTTCGAGGCTGCAGTAATACATATGGAATGTAACAATGTTTCGAACTAATATTGCAATAGAGACTATTCTCACACACCCACCTTTGGAAATTTTTGATGGAGAGGTTGTTAGATTTTTATCAAATGTCAGTGAGCGAATTAAAACTCATCCAGATTTGAGAAGATTTCCAGATTTAGCTTCCTTTGGTTTTTTTATCCGTAAAAAAAATTTGGAAAAATTAGAGAAATTTTATAAAAAAGAAAATAAATGGTATATGGGCATCGGCTCTGCATTTCATATTGCCCCATCAAATGTACCTTTAAACTTTGCTTATTCTCTAGTTGCTGCCCTTTTGTGCGGAAATCCTTCAGTAGTAAGATTATCGACCAAAATTTTTGAACAATCAGAATTATTGATAAACTTATTCAATAAGGAGCTAACAGAGGGACGTTACGAACCATTGTTCACACTTCTCCAATATAATCACGACCAAGAATTAAATCGAAAATTGAGTTCAGAATGTAGATTACGACTTTTGTGGGGCGGTGACGAAACAATTGAGCTTTTTAAATCTTTTGCAGTTAAACCTAATGCAACAGATATCACTTTTCCAGATCGATACTCACTGTCCTTAATTGATGCAAAAGCTTACAATGAGATTGCTAATCCAAATATGATAGCGATCAAATTTTATAATGATGTTTATACATTTGATCAGAATGCTTGCACCTCCCCAAGAGGAGTGTTTTGGCTAGGCAAGAACATGGAAGTTTCAATCGCTAAAAAAAGTTTTTGGGCTTCGTTGCATTATGTTTTGAGGGAAAAAAAATATATACCAAAAAAAGGGGTTGGAGTAAGGCATATCGGGAATACGGCTAAATTAGCAGCGCAGAACCAGATAGAATATTCAAAAGGGTTTTCAGACCATGCAATGCAAGTGTTCGATATAAAGAATGGGAATGCTGATTTATTTGGGGAACATAGTGGCGAAGGGCTTTTTTATCAGAGGGATATTACAACACTTGGTGAATTAAAGCCATTTATCAACGAAAAATGTCAAACATTATCAATCTTAGTAAACAAAAAAGAACAATTGTTAGAATGGATTGTCGGTTCCAGAATATCGGGTATTGATAGAGTTTGCGATATAGGCAACTCATCTGAATTTACGTTGAATTGGGATGGTAAAGACTTGTTTCACCTTATGACAAAAAGATTGGCAGCATGAAAATAGACAGAAAACTTAATGACGGGTTGGTAACTTATCGCCTATGTGAATAAACTGACAATAAATAATATTACAGGTATCAATCACAGTCCTAGAAAAATATAGAAAACAGAATTAAAACTAACGAAATTAGAATAGTTTTTTCTCGAAACCACGAAAATAACAGGATTTTTAATTGTATAAATTGGATAAATTTTCTGAACTTTTTGAATTTGGATTTGCTCAACATCAAGATCTAGAAGAAATCATGTCGTTTATCAGGCACTTCTGGAGAGAAGATCACATTTTAGGGAATGATAAAAAATTTTTTTTATATGAACATGGTGGAAGTAGTAAAATCATTAATTTTGTTATAGCAAAATCAAAAAAAACAAATAAATTACAATCCATACAAGGATTTATTCCTTATTCAACAAATAAGCGTAAATTACACATTTGCGGTGTTTTTTCAAAAACACATCCAGAGAATAAAATCCCATTATTAGGTCTAGAGACCATGAAAAGAATGCTGGAACTTACAGAACCAATAACTTATTGCGGGATAGGAACAAATTCAAAAACTTGGCTTCCCCTGGTTAAAAAATTCTTCCATAGACAAGTTGGCATCATGTCACACTATTTTATGCTAAATGAGAACTTTACAGATTTTAAAATTGCCATACCAGAAGCCCTTCCCCATTCTAATCAAACAAATTTGGAGACTGGCTTGCACTTGCAAGAAATAAGTATATTTTCTGAAATTGAAAATGAACTAAATTCTCTTAAAGTATCAGATAATCTGCCATTTAAGAGCAATGCTTACTTAAAACGAAGATATTTCGAAAATCCGATTTTTACTTATAAAATTTTTAAATTCTTGGAGCATACAGGAAAGTTAATTGGGCTAGTTATAATGCGCAAAATAACACGTCGAAATAGAAAAATACTCAGTTTAGTGGATTTTATTGGCGATATTAAAAAACTTGGTGAAGCAGGAAATGCGTTTAGAATATTAATGCTTCAAAGCAACTATGAATATATTGATTGCTTATGTGATGGCATTAACGATGATGTCTTCAAAAGGATTGGATTCAAAAAGAAAGAACACGACGGAAAAACAATAATTCCAATCTATTTTGAACCATTTGTTCGAGAAAATATTAAAATTCATTTTGAAAAATCCCCCTCTTCTCTCATTTTATTTAAAGGTGATTCTGACGCTGATAGACCTAATGGAACAACATATAATTAGGTTCAACGACATACTTGAGTAACAAAGTACCTATTAGTCGAAAAAAATTTTGAATTTATATTTAAGCAACCTGCCTTATCTATAGAGCGCCAGTTACTTGACTTAATTCTGATCAATTGGTAATTCATTATCGTCTTTAATACTATTTGAATCTTAAAGAAAACATAATAATCGTGCGACTAAACCAGTCTCGGAGAAATCATGTCAGATAACTTAACTCTTTATAAAAATGCTTTCGCAGATAGCTTTGATTCTATTGATGAGACGACAATTATAGAAGAACTCGCCTACGGTTCTATTCAAGAATGGGATTCGGTTGGTCACATGGGGTTAATAGCTGCACTAGAAGAGACGTTTAACATTGAAATGGAAATGGATGATGTAATAGATTTCAGTTCTTTTGATAAAGGAAAAGAAATTCTTGCAAGATACGACATTTCTTTTTAAGGCAATTAACTTAACCTAATCTTCAATCCCATAATAAATTTAAAAAAATATGTATTTAACTCAAGCTTAGAATATGATTTAGAGTTGGTAAACATATCGTAAAATAGCCTATAAGTTGCTTAAAGTGACTATAAAGTCTATTATTATCTAACACTGTCGTTAAGAATTTTAGGGTGTTTTTCTTTGATTAAGTGAAAAATTAGAGGATAGTGGTAAATGTCTTCGCGTTCCGCTGAACTGTGTCAACTATTCGATATTAGGCTGCCAATCCTTCAGGGAGGTATGGCTTGGTCGTCAGACGCATTCCTTGCGTCTGCAGTAAGCAATGCTGGTGGATTGGGAATTATAGGATGTGGAGGACGTGATTTTAATTGGATAAAAAACCAACTAAGAATAGTTAATAACCAAACTTCCTTTCCTTTCGCCTTAAACTTTCCATTAGAGGGCATAGATGATACGCTTGTTGAGCTCGCGATGATAGAAGCAATTAAACATGGCGTTCGTTTGTTCACTGTTAGCGGTTCTCAACGTTATGCTAAACTTCTAAATAAATTTGGGAATAAAGCGGTAATTATTCCGTTGGTTGGGACCGTAATGCAAGCTAAATTAGCCGCACGTTCCGGCGCAAAAGCAATCATTTGTGAAGGTCAAGAAGCAGGTGGGTCAATTGGAAAACTCTCTTTATTTTCACTTCTGCCTCAAATCGTCGATGTAGTCTCTATTCCAGTAATTGCAGCTGGCGGTATCGCTGATGGCAGGGGTATTAATGCGGCATTAGCATTAGGTGCATCCGGAGTACAATTGGGAACGCGATTTCTTGCAAGTGAAGAATGTCCAATTGCGAATAGCTACAAGGAAAAAATAATTAAAGCAAAGGATGTGGATACGAGTGTGATTTTTAGAAGCATTGGTCGCACTTCTAGGGTTATAAAAAACAAATATTCCTCTAAATATTTATCAATGGAAACAGATAAAGTGGGAAATGACGAACTTGTTTCGTTCAGCAAAGGAAGTTTGAGGGCAGCAGCGGAGGGTGACGTGCTTGGCGGCGCCTTAATGGCTGGAGAGTCTTCTGGATTGATAAAGTCTGTTATGCCAGCGAAACATATTATTCAGAGACTGATAAACGAGTCCGTATTATCTAGGAAAGTGCAAAGTACTGATCCGATTATCGGCAAATATTTAAATCATATTCCCCCTATTCTTCTTGTAGATGAGGTAATTGATGTTAAAGCTGGCAAATCCTGCATGGTCAAATCAACTTTTGAAGTTGAAAGATGGTTTTTTGAATGTCACTTTCCAGGCAAACCAATCATGCCCGGTTCCCTTTTGATGGAATTAATGTCTCAAGTCATTACGATTGCGGTATCTCCTGAGAATAATAATGACAGCCGAAATTTACAAACAGTTATAAGTAATGTCGAAAAAATAAAATTTCACAAGCCTGTTTTTCCTGGTACGGAGCTAACCACATATGCAGAAATTGAATCTATAAAACGGTCCATCATTAAAGGTACTGTATGGTGTAAGTCAAATGACGAGCTTATTTGCAACAGCAGTATGGTTTTAGTTCTCACTTCTTTTTGATATAATAATATATGAGGAGATTAATTCAAAAATGAATACTTATGATTCTCTCAAACCTAATGATGCATTTGAACCTTTTTCTATGGATTGTGTTGAAATACAAAAATATCAACAAAATCGGTATCCATATCTTTTTTTAGACTATGTTACACAAATTCAACCAGGTAAGTTTGCAAAGGGGTATAAACATTACACCGTCAATGAGTGGTTTTTTCCAGTGCATTACCCGACTATGCCAAATGTGCCTGGTTTATTGCAACTTGAGGCCTTATCTCATCTGGCTATTCTAACTTTCTTGACTCTGCCAGGAAATCGAGGACTGATAACTAATTCTCTCCGTGTAAATAATGTTAAATTTCTTAAAAGAATTTCCCCTGGACAAACTTTTCAGATGGAAGCTCAGCTTCATTCTTGGAAACGTGGAATAGCTAAATGTTCGACACAAGGATATATTGATGGAGACGAGGTCAGTTGCGCAGATTGGGTTTTTACCATACCCGATATCTTGGATAAGTATAAACCAGATTAACAAAAAAGCTGTATCTAATACGTAAGCTATCATAAACTACCGATGGCCCTTATGTCCTAAAGAAAAAGTATATTCAGATACTTGCAATTATCAGACAGGGAAATTTTAGAAAAAATCGGCATGATAATTGCTTAGAACAGTGGGTAAGATTTCGAGGTATAATTATGTCATTTTTAAAGCAAATTGAATTTGGTAATCATGGTCAGCTCATAAAAAAACAAACTGTTTCTGACCAAATCAGTAAACTAAGCAAAATTTGTCTTGAAATCCGCAAAAAATGCTTAGAATTAGCATTCAGAAAGAACCCAAGAGCAACACATTTTGGTGGAGCTATGTCTAGTATCGAGACATTGGTCACTCTTTATTTTAGCGTAATGAGATATAAGCTAGACCAACCAGATTGGATAAATCGAGACCGCTTTTTTTTGAGTAAAGGGCACAGCATATTAGGATATTATTGCATCCTTAATCATGCAGGGTTTTTAACAGACGAAGATTTGTGGTCTTATGGCGAAAATGGAACTATATTACCGGGGCATCCAATTATTAATGTACACAAAGGAATTGAGTTTACCAACGGTAGTTTAGGGATGGGCCTATCTGTCGCCATTGGAAACGCCTTGGTTGCAAAAAAACTTCAACTGGACACAAAATGCTATGTTCTGCTGGGTGATGGAGAATGTAATGAAGGGTCAGTCTGGGAAGCATGCATGTCAGCGGCGCATCATAAACTCAATAATATAACCGCTATTGTAGATAGGAATTGTCTTCAACAGACAGGAACAAGCGACGATATTATGGGTTTGGGGTCTATTGGAAAAAAATTTAGTTCTTTTGGTTGGGAAGTTTTCGAGGTAAATGGCCATAGTATTTCTGAGCTAATAGATTTATTTAATCGAGATACCGGCGATAAACCAAAAGTAATAATCGCTAAAACCGTAAAAGGGAAAGGATTTTCATTCTCGGAACAAAATAACGCATTTCACCATGGGGTTATTACAAAAGATTTATATCGTTTGGGCATTGAAGAGATAGAAAATTCCTATGTTTGAAATTACTTCGAAAATGATAAAAACTTGGTCCACTGTTGGGCAACGCGCAACCCTCGGCTTAGTATTATTTGAATTAGCAAAATCTAATAAAGAGCTTTTTGTTGTAACAGCGGATGTTTCAACTTCTGCTGGATTGGATAGATTTAGAAAAACATATCCTGACCAGTTTGTAGATGTTGGTATAGCGGAACAAAATATGATCGGCGTTGCAGCAGGTATTGCCATGAATGGCTTTGACGTTATTACAACTACTTTCGCCCCTTTTCAAAGCCTTCGTTGTTGTGAACAAATAAAAGTTGACCTCGCCTATACAAAAACCAAAACGTTAATGATAGGGCTAGCAAGTGGGCTAATAAATGGACCTCTTGGTAATACCCATTGCTGTATTGAAGATATTGGTGCTTTGCGGTCGATCCCCGATTTGAAACTGATGTCACCAGCAGATGGCTTTGGAGTTGCAAAAGCCATTTTTGGATGTTTAGAGCAGAAATCTCCTGCTTATATAAGGTTGACTGGCGGCACAAATAATCCGGTTATATATAATGAAGATAGAACATTTAATATAGGGCAGGCAATCGAACTTAAACCTGGCGAAGATTTGACCATATTTGCAACAGGCTCTATGGTTTTTCAAAGTCTAAAAGCAGCCGACGAGTTGGCTAAGCACGGTGTTTCTGCCGCAGTGTGGGATATGCACACCATTAAACCTCTTGATAAAGACGCTTTAAAAAAGGCAGCTTCAAAGACATCCTTAATAGTAAGTATTGAGGAACATAATATTCTTGGTGGTTTGGGTTCCGCTATCTCTGAGTGTTTGTGTTCTTATGAAAAACCACCGCAGCTCCTAACAATGGGAGTACAAGACTGCTTTTTAAAACCGGGAAGCTATGAATATATGTTACAGCAATCTGGATTAACCCCTGACTCTATCACAACTAAGATTTTGGGTACTTTAAATCCAAATTATAGTTAGTGAGGAACTTATAATGTATAATTTTCAACAGGCAAACTTACGTATAGGGATTGCTTATACACGTCGTGAAATGTGGATGAACCCTGAAACGAAAGCCAATAAAACAGACATTTCTAATAAGCTATTTGCTTTACTCGATAAAGATAATGTGGAGGTGTTTTCGACAGATGACCTTCCTGCAGAGCGTCGGCGTATTATGGTCAATGGAAGAGAAATTCTCAGCTCTAATAATGGTTTTATATCAAATTATAAAGATGCATTTCTCGCTGCAGAATATTTTAAAGAAAAAAAAATAGATGCCTTATTTATTGGATTTTGTAATTACGGTCAGGAAGATGCAATAGCAAAACTTGCTAAAGAATTAAATGTTCCTGTCTTATTATGGGGCCCGCGTGATTTGACCCCAGATCCTAAGGCACCCTATCGGCCAACAGATACACAATGCGGTATATTTGCTGCATCAAAAGTTTTGCGCCGTTATGGCGTTACATTTACCTATATAGAAAATTGTAACATTAATGATAGCCTATTTTTAGAGGGCTTTAAAAGGTTTTTAGAAACAGCTAGAATTGTGAAAAACTTTAAAATAGCTCGTATAGCCCAAATAAGTGTTCGTCCTCAGCAATTTTCTAATTTGATGGTAAATGAAGGGGAACTTTTAGAAAGATTTGGGATTGAGATCGTTCCTATTACTGGAGCTGAACTTTTAGATACAATAAAAATAGTAGAGAATAAGGAACAGGACAATATTAACTACCTTTTGGAAGAAATTGAGCAAACGATTGACCTGTCGCAGATACAAGATAAGAAAAAATTGGCTGCGATTGAACTTGGATTTATGAAAGTTGCCAATAGATATGGCTGCAATGCTATCGCGAGCGATTGCTGGCATGAAGTAAGACGAGAATTTGGATTTGGGCCTTGGTTTATTTTTGGTGATTTATATGATCGTGGCTTGCCATGTACAAATGAATGCGATATTCACGGCGCGATTACATCATTAATGGCAGTCGGAGCGTTGAATAACGCTTCAGCTGCTTTTCTTACAGACCTTACTATGCGAAGTCCCTTGGATGATAATACTGAATTGCTTTGGCATATGGGATTTGCAAAACAACTAAGAGCGGCAAATGAAAAAGCTAGCGTATTAAAAACTGGGGAAGGCAACTATCGATTAAAAGAGGGGGAACAGACTCTTGTTAGGTTCGACGGAGATCACGGAGAGTATTACTGCTTTGTTGGAACTGGCCATTCGGTTGCAGGTCCGCCTACAGGAGGAAACTACACCTATTTAAAGGTTGAAAATTGGCCCCAATGGGAGAAAAAATTTGTTTATGGACCTTATGTGCATCATGTGGTTGGTATGTATGGAGATCACGAACTCGCTCTTAAAGATGCGTTTCGTTACCTAGGTATAAAAAGCGATGGGCCGAATGAAAGTAATTTTGTTTGATACATCGAATTTGTTAACACTAGCAACATGATTTATAATTTTAAGAATAATGTATCAAAATTTTCAAAAGATTAGGCATAAAAATATATACCCATGTTTGGCACTAACCTTCGTTCTATTTTAACAACATCTGAGAAACAGACGGCGATTATTACAGATAATGATGAGCATTACTCTTATGGTGATTTGATAGAAATTTCAGAAAAAATCTCCTCATACTTACAAAAACGGTCTTTAATTTTCAATTTATGTGAAAATAGTATTGGCGCTCTGGTTGGCTATTTGGCGTTCACATTTAACGGCCATGTTTCATTATTGATAAATAGCTCTCAAAATACTGACGCTGTAAGTCAACTCATTGATAACTATCAACCGGACTATCTATGGGTCAAGTCTGCTCAGGCTAGCTCTTTTAAAGAGTCAAAAATTATAGTAAATTTTGCGAATTATTCTCTAGTTTCCATGCAAACAAAACCTACTAATGATTTACATGAAAATTTGGCACTGCTCTTGCCAACATCAGGAAGTACTGGAAGTCCAAAATATGTAAAGCTATCAAAACAAAATATTCTATCTAATGCTCAATCGATTGCATCATTCTTAAAACTCGATAAAAACCAGCGCCCTATTACTTCCCTTCCGATGTATTATTCATTTGGATTATCTGTTATCAATAGCCACTTGATATCTGGTTCGACCATATTATTGACGAATTCATCTTTACTACAGAAAGATTTTTGGTCTTTTCTGAGGGAAGCTAAGGCTACATCAATTTCAGGCACTCCCTATCACTTTGAAATGTTAGATCGTTTAAAATTAGATAATTTAAATAAAACCAATATTTCAATCATGACGCATGCTGGTGGCAGGATGAACAAAAATTTACTTAAAAAAATAGCGCTATTTTGCCACCACAATGACTTAAAATTTTTTTCGATGTATGGTCAGACCGAGGCAACGGCAAGAATGAGCTTTGTACCACCACATAAATTATTAGCAAAAATTGGAAGTATAGGCATTCCTATCCCTGGAGGTGATTTTGAACTTTTAGATGACGCGGGTAATGTAATAAACTCAAATAATAACAATGGGGAACTTATTTATACTGGAGAGAATGTGAGTCTTGGGTATGCAAACAAAAGAGAAGATCTTCAATTCGGCGATCAAAATTTTTGTAAATTATACACGGGCGATATTGCAAAACGAGATTCTGATGGGTTTTATTATCTCGTTGGTCGAAAATCTCGTTTTACCAAGATTTATGGTAACCGCATTAATCTCGATGATATAGAACAGCTCATATTCAGTATTTATGGATCTTGCGCTTGTATAGGTAAAGATGACTTACTTCTCGTTTTTTCTTTATTGGGCAATAATAAAAACGAAATTAGACAATTTATTTGTAAAAAAACCGGAATAAATCACCGCGCTATAGATGTTAGATTAATTGCCGAAATACCAAGAACAGCCAATGGTAAAATTTCTTATTCCGATTTGGAGAACATTTAAATATCTTTTACACCAATGACGATAAGCACAAAACAAATGCCAAACCTAATTATTAGAGTTATTCTTCATAAATCCTTTCTTTTTTTACTCTTACAGTTCATCGAACCTATCAAAAAAAATTGAGATTAATTAAATCCTCGTTTCGTCCGTAACAATAACTCATTGAGGAAAATCATTTGTATCAAACCTAGGAAGTAATAATGGATTATCTATAGAAAATTTTGCTTTTTGTACTTTTGTTGTCACTCCCGCTCCTGCACCTAATTTCCTTATTATAGAAAGAGTGTCAGCATTATAACCACCGTACGGATAACACATCACCCAATCTTTAGTTGAAGCACCCACCTCTTCTAAAAATGAGAGAGATTCTGATATATCATTCTCCTGCTCTTTTTTGCTTATTTTATTAAGCCAATAGTGCTGGGACCCATGGCTACCTACATGCATCCCTTCATTAGCAAGACTTTTTATCTCTTCCAGCGACATATATAATTCATTTGAAAACTCTTCTTTGGATTTTCCGATGTATTCAAAAAATAGTTCGGTTAAAATATCTCTTCTTAAAGCCTCAGGGAGAATATGTTGTAATAGTCGTTTTATATATATTGTAAGTCCATCGTCAAATCTATTTGGTATGCAAAAAGACTGTCTGAATTTTTCTATTTGAGTTCGAGCGAACCCTGATTCTAAGGCAAAATCCTGAATTTTACTTGCAAGAAACTGTAAGTCCCTGCAATTGGCTAATATAAAATGTATTGAATTAACATCTAAAACATCTA
>MDTB01042192.1_pt1 | contig 18833 bp, 18 predicted proteins | sample 811161 | NCBI WGS metagenome assembly MDTB01 (sample SAMN05326650, study PRJNA326480) | marine metagenome | isolation source: seawater | place: Mediterranean Sea | collected 2009
AGAAGCTGTCGTCGTCGCGGCCGCGGTGTTGAACCGGTCAACAGATCAACGGTGACGTTCAGCTGGGGCAGCCAGTGACAGAGATTGCGGTAGTGCTGCTCCGCCAGAACCTCGGTCGGAGCCATCAGGGCCCCCTGCCAGCCAGCCTCGATCGTGCTGAGCAGGGCGGCGATGGCCACCACCGTCTTGCCGGATCCCACATCCCCCTGCACCAGGCGTGCCATCGGCTCAGGCCGCTGCAAATCAGCCGTGATCTCCGCCGAAACCCGTCGCTGAGCGTCCGTGAAATCGAACGGCAGCAGTGCCAGAAAGCGACCGACAAGACCGTCTCTCATGGCGGAAAGATCGAGCTGGGGTGCCGGCCTGGAACGGAGTTCTTCGCGGCGGCGCAGCAGACCGAGTTGCAGCAGCAGAAATTCATCGAAAACAAGCCGACGTCGCGCCTGGTCCAGTTCCTCACGATCCTTGGGGCAATGCAGAGCCCGCAGAGCCTCTCCAAGGGGGAGGAGTTGATGGCTGGTCCGCTCCTGATCCGTGAGCGGATCTGGAGCTGTCTTTGCCATGGGCAAGACCTGCTCGATCAAGGCACGGAAACGATCGGCGCCCACGCCTTCCGTGAGGGGATAGACGGCCAGGAGTCGTCCGATGCTGCGGGACTTCACCGGTGCATCGGAGCTCTCCAGCACCTCGATCAACGGATCCTGGAAGGTGAGTCCATAACCACCGTCCTTCACCAGTCCGCTCACGGCCACGGTGGCACCATTCGGATAAAGCCGCTGCTGACCCTTCAGATAGGCCTGAGAGCTGAAGCGTTTACCAGCCAGAAAGCGACTGACCCGAAGCCGCCCAGTTGGATCCTGAAGATGTAGCTCCAAGATCGCCAGGTTGGGATTGCGGGGGCTGACGAAGCCACTGCAGCGTCGGACCGTCGCCACGATCGTTGCGGTTTCTCCGGCAACGAGCGCCTCGATGCGGCGGCGGGCGGAATAATCGACGTGATCCCGCGGGTAGTGACGCAGCAGATCCTGAACCACAAACAGGCCGATGGAGGCCAGACGGGCGGCGAACTTCGGTCCGACGCCATGCACGGACGTGAGGGGACTGGTTAGGGATAGGGAGCGCTGGGCCGATGGTGAGGCCGACGCTGGAGCCTGGATCCGCAGCCGGGGTGGTGCCATCGGGGCAGAGGGTTCCAGCCGACAACGCAGCTCGTGCAACCACTGGCGCGTGTCGGTGACGAGGCGGCGACGGGCCGGAGCTGCAAGGGAGGAGTAACCCGTGTACTGATCACAGAGGGTCTGGAGTCGTTCCCGACTGCCGACGGGTAGAGGCACTGCCGGCACTTCACTCAGCTGCTGCTGAAGAAACTGATGAAAACGCTGCTGACGGCCCTGCATATCCGGGCAGTCGCGCTCCATTTCGACCCTGAGAGCCTGCTGCAGCGGCCGCATCCAGGCCAACAGCGCCTGGAGTTGGACACCGGTTAGTCCCCGGTCAGCGGGTGTGGGTTGGGACCGGTCGGGCTCTGCCAATGGGAACGGGCCTCAAGATCAAGAGATCGGCGTTGCCAATGCCGTTGCTGACGCACCATTGTGAGCAGATCACGGTGATGGGCGTGAAGGCGGCGGCGACAGCGCCTTAGGCGGTGACTATCAAATTCGAGTTCGCTTGTCCTCAGAAGCAGGCAGAGAACATCGACTCCCTGCTCCACCTCACCCATGGCCATCGGCAATCGCAGTCGCAGCAGATTCGTGGCCGTGGACTGGGTTTCAACCTGCCCTCGCAGCACTGCTTCCAGCAGATTCACCGGCAGCAGAGTTCCTGCCAGACCGCAGCGCAGCATCTGCACATTCACGGCATGGGAGAGGTTGCGCAGACGTCTGGACAGGGCCTGATCCAGACCATCCATCCACTGGAGCAGCGCATCAGGCATCTCCGGCAGCAGACCATGGTCTCCGACTTGGTGGTTGCCTCCGCTGAACTCGGCGATTTCCTCCTCGAGGCTGGTGGTGGAATGCTCAAGGGCATCGCCGGCGAGCTGGAACAGAGAGCGCAGAACATCCACCTCTGAGCCTGCTTCGCTGTTCTCCGACTGGGACAGTTGCTGGTCGAATGGTGTCTGAGCGGAGGGTGTCTGAGCAGAGGGTGGCTGAACCGAGGGTGGTGGCAGGGCGGAGTAGGCCTGCGGCTCGTTCACAGGCAAATTGAAACTGAGATGAACCGATCCGGAGGGTTCCTGGGGCAGCTCCTCAGGCGCGGGGGCCGGCGTGACACTTGATTGCTGCTGCTCAGCCAGCCCACGCAACATGTCTCGACTCAACCGCGCCTGACGCCTCCGGACCTCCTCCTCCATCTGCATCATCAGATGCATCAGCTGCTCGACGGTGAGAAGAACGGAACAGCGCTGGATCAGCCCGTCGACGGCAGCATGGAAACGATGGCGTGATGATTCCGGCAGGGCCGAGAAACGACCTGGATCCACATCACTGATCAGACGAAAAAGCGCCTGGCGCGTGCTGTCCCGCAGCTCGTCCCGCAGGATCTGAAGGTAAAGCGCCTGATCCCGATAGACCTCCACCGAACGCTTACGGCACAGGCGTTGGAGCCGTGCCAGCTGTTCGGAGGGGTCATGGCCGGATCGGCCCTTTGCTTCGGGCACCGAGTTCAGCCGGCGTTCTGCATCGAGGCCACCTCGGCGGCGAAGTCGGCCTCCTCCACCTCGATGCCTTCCCCAAGGGTGTAGCGGGTGAAGCGCCGCACCTGAACGTTTTCGCCGATCTTGCCCGCTGCCTGCTTCACCAATTCCGCCACAGTGATTGCGCTGTCCTTGATGAACGGCTGCTCCAGCAAAACAAGTTCCTTGAGACGCTTGCCGATACGCCCCTCGACAATCTTCTCCTTCATCTTGTCCGGCTTGCCCTCCAGATCGTCCCGTCCCATTTCGATGGTCTTCTCCCGATCAACAATCTCCTGTGGGATCTGATCGGTGGAGACGTATTCCACGTTGGGACAGGCAGCCACCTGCATGGCCACATCACGAACCAACTCCTGGAAGAGATCGCCACGGGCGACGAAGTCGGTTTCGCAGTTCACCTCAAGCAGCACGCCAACACGTGCTCCGGTGTGGATGTAACTGCCAACGGCACCTTCGGCCGCCGTCCGCCCCGATTTTTTCTCGGCGCTGGCGATCCCTTTCTGACGAAGCCACTCAATGGCCTTGGTGGCATCCCCATCAGTCGCCGCAAGGGCCTTCTTGCAGTCCATCATTCCCGCGCCGGTCTTGTCGCGCAGGTCTTTGACAAGCTTGGCGGTTACGGCAGCCATCGAACGTCGTAAAAAAGGGTGGAAGGAGAAGAGCCGCCGGCCCGCAGGGGCAGATCGGCGGCGTGAACTTAGCGGTTCAGTGGGACTCAGCCCTCAGCGTCATCGCCGCCGCGCTGGTCTTGATGTCCGTGTCGGCCTTCGTTAATCGCATCTGCCAGCCGGCCCAGCACCAGCTGAACGGAGCGCACAGCGTCGTCGTTGCAGGGAATCGGCACTTCACAGAGGTCCGGATCGCAATTGGTGTCGAGCATCGACACCAGCGGGATATCGAGCTTGCGGGCCTCGAGCACAGCATTGGATTCGCGGCGCTGGTCCACCAGAACCACAACATCCGGCAAACGACGCATCGTTTTCAAACCGCCCAGATATTTCTGAAGCCGCTCCAGTTCACGACGCAACACCGCACCTTCCTTCTTGGGGCGCATGGCGATGGCACCACTGGATTCCATCCTTTCCAGATCCTTCAGGCGATCGATCCGGGCCTTCATCGTGGTCCAGTTGGTGAGCATGCCGCCCAGCCAGCGTTGGTTCACGAAAGCCGCGCCACAACGGGCCGCCTCGAGGGCCACCACCTCGGAGGCCTGCTTCTTGGTGCCAACAAACAGAAAACGCTTGCCGCTGCGAGCTGCGGAGCGCGTCCACTTGTACGCGTTGTTCATGCAGACGGCGGTCTGAACGAGGTCGATGATGTGGACCCCGTTGCGCGCGCAATAGATGTAGCGCGACATCTTGGGGTTCCAACGACGGGTCTGGTGCCCAAAGTGGGCACCCGCCTCCATCATTTCGGAGAGGGTGACAACAGCCATGGTTTGAGGTTTCGGGTTCGCCTCCACCTGCCAGGGACGGATCTAGGCAGCGCCTTAGGGCGTTCTCCGAGATCACATTCACCCGAAACGTGCAGGTGTGCGGGGTTGAAAGTACCCGTCGACACTATCAAATCAAGGGGCATGGGACCCCGGCAGCACTGGCTTCACGAAAGAGAGCACGAACGCCGATGCGATTCAGGGGCAGCCGCAACAGCTCCATGGCGGTGCCTGAATAGCCCCGACGAATCAACCAGCGCAACAACGGGCGGAGGCTGCGCTCATTGAGCAGACCACCAAGGGTCAGAAGCTCCCAGAGGATGCGGTGGAGCCAGGTGTACTGAATGATGAAACGCACCCGACGTGTCGGGTGCTTGCGGTAAAAAACCAGACCCATGCGGGCACGCTCACCTTCCACCTCAATCAAGCGGGGAATCTGGTCGAGGCTGAGGGCGGGATGCCAGTGATAGCCGACGGCCTCGGGACACTGGATCAGCCTGACGTCCATGCGACGCAGCCTCTCGCCAAGTTCCAGATCCTCCCAGCCATACAGCCGAAAGCCTTGATCAAACAGGCCTGATGCTTCAAGAACGCCTCGGTCGATCGCCACATTGCCGGTGGCGAAATAGGCCCATGAGAGATCACGCAGCTTGTGACGCTCCGTGGTGGGGTGATCGAAATTCGCCGTATTCACAACGGCGCCGTAGGTAAACGCCAGACGATTGCCTGTTGTGTCCCAGTGACGCTGAAGGGCCTTGGCGTGGCAAGCGAGAAAAGACGCTGTGACCACCAAATCGCTGTCGATGAAGACAATGACATCGCCCCTGGCATGGCTCACACCGCGATTGCGTCCGGCCGCAGGCCCCCCATGCTCCTGTTCGATCAGTCGCACATGGGAAAAGCGAGCCTGTTCCTGACGCAACCAAGCAGGAGTGCCGTCGGTGGATCCGTCATCCACCAGCACCACCTCGTACTGATCGAGGGCACCGCTGAGATGCTGATGCTCGAGAGCATCAAGGCACTTTTCAAGGATCGGCCTGCGGTTGTAAGTCGGTATCACGACACTGACAAACATCCCGCTGACCTCCCTTCAATCCGAATGCTCAAGCCTACGGACAGCAGAAAGGGGGGACATGCCCCCCTCCGAACCAAGCCATCGGAACAACGAGATGATCAGTCAGCAGCACCGCCGTTGTTGGCCGTACCGGTGACGCCATTACCAGCACCTTCACCGCGGCCGTCGTTGCGGAGTTTGCGCTTCTTGAACTTGCGGGCGTAAGCGCGATTCCGCTCTTGCTTCTCCTTTTTGAGATTTCTCCGCTTGGCCATGCGTTGTCAGATACAAGACACTTTTTTCACTTTACTCAACAGCTGGCTGGAGGAGGCCATCCTCCATACGCAGAAGGCGGTCGGCCACATCAAGGATGCGCGGGTCGTGGGTGACCATCAGAACAGCACTGGATTGCTCACGGGCCAGCTGATGCAGCAGCTCAACCACAGCCCGGCCGCTGACGCTGTCCAGAGACGCTGTTGGTTCATCGGCGAGCAGAAGCTTCGGCTCAGGGGCCAAGGCGCGAGCGATAGCAACGCGCTGCCTCTGACCTCCTGAGAGCTGGTCGATGCGTTTGCTCTCGTGACCTTCCAATCCCACAGCCCGTAACCAATATCGGGCCCTGTCCCGGCGGGCACGGAAGGAGGTGTTGGGCAGCAGATCAGCACCCATCTGAACGTTCTCCTCGGCCGTGAGGCACTTGAGAAGGTTGTGTCCCTGAAAGATCATCCCGATGTGGCGCCGGAGCTGCTGACGACGACTGCGACCGGCACCATTGAGCTGTTCACCGAGAACGGTGACTGAACCTTCTTCCACCTGCCGAAGCGCACCGATCAGGGTCAGAAGAGTTGTTTTGCCGCAACCCGATGGACCCGTAAGCGTGACCACCTCGCCCGCTGCGATGGTGAGTGAAATGTTTCGAAGCACTTCACGGCGCATCGAACCACGCCCGTAGGCATGAATGAGGGAATTGATATTGACAGCATCAGCAGCCATTAAAAAATCTCCGCGGGATCGGCATCCGCCAACTTGCGCATCGCCAAAACAGATGAAACCAAACACATCGAGAAAATCATCACAAGAACTGTGAGAGCCCGATTAAAATCCATCAGGACTGGCAGACGCGTGGCATCACGGACCAACCAATAGAGTCCTTCACCAGCAAGGTATGCAGGGATATAACCCATCACAGCCAGGTAGAAACCTTCGCGAACCACAACGGCCAACAGATGGGTTAAGCGATAACCCATCGCCATCAGAGTGGCGTACTCAGGCAAATGATCAGTAACATCGGAATAGAGAACTTGATAAACAATCACGCATCCAACGATAAAACCCATCGCTGCTCCCAAGGTAAAGATAAAGCCAATTGATGTACCTCTTTTCCAGTGATTCTGCTCGAAATCAACAAATTGCTGTTTGGTGAGTACACGAACATCGTCTGGTAGGACTTGCTCAAGCGACTGAAGAACCTGATTCGGATCGGCATCAGGCTGGAGGCGGATCAAGCCAACTTCAATTGAACCTGGAGATTTATCGGGCAGAAGATCCAAATAGGTTTCCGTTCCCGCCACAAGATTGCCATCCGCTCCGAAACTCGTTCCGATACGAACGAGGCCCGCAACCCGGACGCGGTTGCCATTGATCTCCGTCTGCACCGGCCGACCTTCGCGATACCACTGAGCAACCGGCCCAAATTCAGGCCGAGACAGTTCGTCAAACAAAACGCGACCTTTGAGCTTGAGGGCCTCGGCCTGGTCATTAAAATCAGGTTCCAAAAACACTGGATCGTCGGGGTTGTACCCAAGAGCCATAAGCGAACGGGTTCCACGGGTCTCTGGATTGCGCCAGAGCATGAGTCCCCAGTGAACAGGAGAAATGCGCTCCACCCTCGGATCGGCAAGGGTCTGAATCAGCCGTCTGCGTGGAAACCCTTCCATCTGAACAGAGTTGACTGAACTGGGGCTGATTAAAACGAGATCAGCATCAAAGAGTCGGTGAACTGTGACGCTGGCTTCAAAGAGTCCGTCCCGGAATCCAAATTGCATAAACATCAGAATTCCAGCAAAGCTGATACCAGCAAGAGCAATCAGCAATCGAACAGGTTGCCTGGTGAGCATCAACCAAGACAGCGGAATCTGCCGAAAACGAAACAACCAAGACATCACTAAGGGGTAAAACGGGCCACGACTTTCAAGCCAGAAAGTTGACTCACTCGAGTCGCATCAGCAGAGTCCAACGAAACCAGCACTTCGACAATTCTCGCATCAGCATCAGCGGTTGGATCTGTGGACAACACCTCACGCTGTTGCACAAGGGGGCTGATCAGAATGACCTTCCCTTGAAGATCGCCATCAAAGCCACCATTTTCACTAACCATAGTAACAATCTGACCCTCTTTTAATTTACTAATATCTGATTCATACACTTCGATTCGTGCCTGCATGTTGTTGCTGTCACCAACCTCCATCACTCCGTCATTGGTTGGCCGCTCCCCAACACGGGCATGGATGCTTAGAACCAGTCCATCGATGGGTGAACGAAGAATGGTCTTGGCCAGCTCCACCTTCAATCCCTGGCGCTGTGCCAATGTCTCAAGACGATCAGACTTCAATCGAATCAAAATAATGCGTTCATCCTCAACTTTTTCAAGGGACAACGCTCCAGCGGAACTGGGGTTGGCATAACGCGCTAGTTCCTGCTCCTGAAGAGTGATCTGTGCATCGAGACTGACCAAGCGCGCATCAATTTCTTCGATATCAGCCAATACACCTTGGCGGTTATCAAACTCTGCAAGGACTTGATCCTTTGTGATTGGATCACCCTCAATCACAAACAGCTTGGAGATGCGGGGTGCTCCCAGAACCCCCACCGTTGGTGCTGCCAGCCGCAAGACATCACCTTGTGGTTCAAGGGTGCCAAGTGCTGCGACCGACTCTGACAAAAGGGGGGCGGCACGTTCACTGGCATCAGACTGAGAGGTCTCTGCCGTTTGACGAAACTGCCAAAATCCAAGGCCGGCTGCTGCCAAACCGATGCAAGCCAATCCAACAAGAAGACGAGGACGCATCAAATCAGACGTCAGGTTTGATCACAGGCCGGATTGAGGGTTCGACTCAAAATGGTCAACTCTCAATTAATAACACCATAGAGGCACTAACGAGGTTTGGAGTGAACAGGACGCCTTTAATCCAATTGAGACTTGACCGGGAATAGCACTGGCGAAGCAAAACTGATGTCGACTAGCTTGAGACCAGCAAGACACATTTGAATTCGACTGATATGCGTGTCTTCGATCTCACACTTAAGCGTACATTTGTCAATTAATTTAAGACCCCATTGAAGCTGTCGCCGCAGCCAACCGAGAGGCAAGCATTTCGAGCGTAAAGAGTGCATTTTTTGAATCATTTTCAATGCATTCTAAAAACTGACGCCGACTTAGAATCATCACTTCCAAATCCGTTGAAGCAATCACATTTGCCGATCGTGGAACGTTCAAGAGCAACGACAGCTCTCCAAACAAATCGCCCTTCTTAAGAGAAGCAACGACCTGATCTTCAAGAGAACCGTTATCATTTGAGACTGTAACTTTAGCATTACCATTTACAATAAAATACGCACAATCTCCCGGAGCACCTTGCTCAAGAATAACCTCACCTTCATCGAAATACTCACGCAGATATGGTTCCATAAAACCAACAATTTTCTGCCTTGCTACAAAATCAATAAAGCTGCCACGGATATCTTCCATGCAGATCATCATTGGTTGTATTGCAAGATTATAGTGGGACGATTGAGTGACATCACCGATACTTTCAAAACCTATTCTCGCCATCAAACGCTTCAACGCAGGATTAAAAGGAGCTACGCAGTGAGTGATGCCATTTCGATGGGCCCAGTAATATGTCAGCATCATCATGCCATTTAATATTTTTAAATTACCGCGGGTGTCTGGATCCACTGCCAGCTGACTCAGCGAAGCAGTGATCGCACCAGCAGGCAGCAGGGGACGGAAGTCAAAATAATCATCCGCTGGGAACCCGATCGTCGCATCATCGCGATTCAGCCGTGCAGTGCCGACAACATTGTCACCACTGAGGGCCACCATCAAGACTGATGTTTCACAGCAATCGAAGCGATCAATCAAGCAACGGTCTGGTCTGGGCTCAAAGCGAGCATCAGCTTCAACAAACACTTTATGGCGCAACCTTAAGCACGCATTTCTCTCTGCTGGAGTTTCAGCAAGCTTAATCGTGATGCTCATGAGAGATTATTCTGAGATTCTTGCTTCGAAGCGTTCACAACATATTCACCTTTATGAAAACGTTTACGCCTGAGATTAGGCATTAACTGAGACGCAATCTGCCCATCATTGGCACTCTCATCCATGCGAAGTCCATGTTTTTCAAGAACTAAGGAAATAGAACTTTGCGGACAAAACCATGCGAGTGATTCACTTTTTGCTCGCAGGTAAAGCCTTAAAATCAATCCACAATCATTTTGTGGTGACTGCAAGGGTTCGAGGGAGGTGAATACAAATCGGCAATCGCCAACAGCCGATTCACGAATAGAAACGAGAAGATTACTCACATCATTCTCACTTAAATACATCAGAACCCCTTCGCAGACAAAGACAGAGCTCAGACCCGAATCAAAATTTGAATTGGACGACAAAGCCTCACTCAGACTCTGCTGAGAAAAATCAACAGCACTAAAATGAAGATTAGGGCGCTCAATGACTTGAGGGTCAAGGGCATTCTGTTTATCTTTACTCGTGGCAGGATGATCAATCTCTAAAAACTCAACCTCCTTAAACTCCTTTGACAACATGTATGCAAGCATGTCAAATCCAGCCCCCAAAATAATAACTTGCTTGACACCAGAAGCAATTGCCTGTCGAACAGAGTACTCAATATATGTCTTCCTAAGTACATAGTGAAATGACATCCCTGGTAGTGTTAAACGTTCGAACAATTTCAACAGCAGCCTTACAGCAGGATTGCGCAACTGCCTTAGTAGTTTTCGACCATCGGACGAGGACTCTAGAATAATCTCGCTACTCTCAAGCAACTGAACTGGAACATGTTCCCGGTCTGGAGAGTAGCGTCCGCTATAGACAATTCCTTGTGCAACTGTGTACGCCGTGGAGCTGGCCTCATCAGTTTTCATGAAATTTACCCTTTAGTATTAATTTAACAAACCAGACTGGCCAAATCAAATCAATTCAGATTTACCTAAGGTTTAGATGGGAACGACATTCAAATTTTGTGGACCGCTCAAGTCCCCGGAAGGCACTTGTGAATTATCTCAAGGCTTAGGCAGTAGCGTTGAATCTTTTTGATCTGATTGACACGTGAATAGCAAAATCTCATCATTGCAATGCTTGAAAAGCGAAGTAAAACCCAAAAAATACTTTCCCAGACAAATAATGAACAAGTGTCACGCCAACAAGATTTTTTGTGCGATTATAAATGTAGCCAAATAGCAGCCCACTCAAAAATGTTGCAACGATGGGCATAAAACCGAGCGGGTAGTGCAATACGGCAAAAATAGCCGAAGCCAAGACCACTGAAAGCGTCGATCGCATAGAATTCTGAATAACATTAAAAAGGGAGCTTTGAATCGCTCCACGTACAAAAAATTCTTGCAAATAACAATGGATCAAATAAATGTAGCTTAGAGGTGACGCAAGATTCATATAGCCAACAACATCGCCAACTGATATTTGAGTAAAATTTTTCAGGCTTTGAATCAAAACAAAAAGAACAATGATCAAAGCAGCACTGCCAAAAATACCGTCCTGTATGCTTCGATTTAAATTCGAAAGTGTCACCCCAAAATTAGACAACGGCTGCCGAGTTGATGCAATAAAGATTAGTGGTGGTGGTATAACAAATAGGATAAACAACCAGCTCCACAAAGAATCTGTCGGATATTGAATGGATGCCATAAACGACAGAAAAAACATTCCAATACTGATTCCAGAAAGGCAGAGAACGATCGTGGCTGAAGCAGTTATCGCTTGCTTCAACAAGCCAATTAATTCATGATTTGTTGTTTCAAGTTTTTTTGCTGTATCCACCGCAGAGTTAATCAGTAGATGTTCGTACAATTCAGGAAATGTCTTGATTTTATCGATCGGGAAGACCAGAATTGAAGTTTTGCAACCAGCCTCTACATTCATCGAAGCTGGTCTCCTCAGCAACGATTGGCCGCCAACCAAATCACCAACCTGTGTCAATGTAGCGACAACAAATTCGTCATTCTCTGACTGGTCAAAAACTCGCAAGTTTCCATCAATCAAGACAGCTATAAAATCATGAACTTCCCCTTTTTGAATAAAGACCTCAGGATCGTCATATGCATGCTCGGACGATATTGTCATCAGGCTCGCAACCTGTGCCTCACTCAGCCCTTCAAATAGAATTGAGTGACTGATGTCATTCATCGGAGATGGAAATTGGTCAAACTATGCCGCTAACCTAACAAGATTTAGGCTTCAGGCAACGGATGGGTCTGGATGCGATGGTTCGTCAAACAACAATTCGGTGATGTAACGCTCAGCCCATTTGACATTGAATGCTTTCTCAAGCACACGTCGAGTTTTATCGTTTCTTTTCTGCTGGATGCAGTAATTCAGTTGACCTTGATATCGCTTTAGCGTTTCCAATGAATTTGCTTGTTCACCTTCCGCCTGAACAACGGCAGAAGACAGCACGTCGAGATAATCCATCACCAGACATTGAAAGAAGCGCTCCTCGTCAGCACCGTCCGGCCGAATGAAACACACATGGGGGGAGAAGATCGTCCCCCACCCTGGTAACGCCCTCTCCTGACGAAAGCGGGGACGGTTCAATCCTGACAGGGACGACGCGAGCATGTCGGGAAGGGCCTCACCGACTGGTGAAAGATCGACAATTGCTGCAGAGATACCTGCCGGTCCAGCGACCACATCTGCCCCGAAGATGGGGAGATCGAAGCGAGGGTCTGGAAACCAGACGCAGTGAAGAATCTGCAGACCGACACCCAGCCTGGCAATCTCCAGGTGCAACTTGCGTAGACCGCGGCATCGACGAAGTTCATTCCGTATGAACAGCTGTTCGCCATCGAGCAGACCGCTGATGGATTCAAGTTCTGGATCCACCGCCAGCGGCTGTAGATCGGGGAGGTTCCTCCAGCTGGTTCGGATGCAGTCCGCCAGGGAGTGAACCAGCGGATGCAGTCCCTCGGATCCGTCCGTCATCGGGGGCTGTCGTCCGTCGGGCACAGAATGGAACTTTGACACGCAGTTCTGAACTCCCTGCCCGCCAGTCCTCAGCTAGAACACTGGAACCTGCCCAATGGCGTTCGCATCGTTGAAGCGGAGATGCCGGATGCACCGCTGACGTGTCTTGATCTCTGGTGTCAGGCGGGAAGCAGTGCGGAACAGTGCCAGGAGGAAGGGATGGCCCACTTCCTTGAGCACATGGTGTTCAAAGGAAGTCAGGAGCTGCCGGCAGGGGCCTTTGACCGCCAGATCGAAGCGCTTGGCGGCAGCAGCAATGCCGCCACCGGATTCGATGACGTGCACTTTCACGTGATGATCCCGCCGGAGCAGGCGCCACGTGCTCTTCAGCTGCTGCTGGAGTTGGTGCTGCATCCCGCTCTGACCACCGACGATTTCGGGCTCGAACGCGAGGTGGTCCTTGAGGAGATCGCCCAGTACGCCGATCAGCCCGATGAACGGGTGATTCAGAACTTGCTTTCGAGAGGATGTCCAGACCATGCCTATGGACGACCAATCCTTGGTGCAGCAGACCAGCTGCTGGCGATGACGCCGGAGGCCATGAAGAGCTTCCACCGCCGTCGCTATCGGGGCCATCACTGCTGCCTGGCCGTTGCAGGACCGATCCAGGCGTCACTTCGGCGAAGCATCGTGGAGTCTGCACTCGCGGATCTGCCAGCAACCGGCGAGATCACGACCACAACAGCTCTCAACCATCGCAGCGGACGTCATGAGATCAGGGTTCCAAGACTGGAATCCGCCCGATACCTGATGCTCTGGCCGATGGCTGCGGCCAAACAGCTCTCCATGGTGATGGGGGCTGACCTCCTCACCAGCCTGCTGGGGGAGGGGCGACGCAGCCGGATGGTGGAACGGCTCCGCGAGCAACTGAAGATTGCCGAAACCGTCGACATGGACCTGACGGCTCTGGAGCAAGGAAGCCTCGTGACGCTTGAGGTGTGTTGCATGGAGAACCAGTTACCTGCTGTGGAGGAGGCCGTGAACGAGCAGCTGCGCAGGCTGGAAAGCGATCCCGTTGAGCCCTGGGAACTGGAAAGAGCTCTTCGATTGGTGGGCAACAGCCTCAGGTTCGCTCTGGAGTCCACTGGGCAGGTGGCGGCAATGGCCGCCAGTCAGACCTTGTGGGGACGCCAGCAGTCGTTGTTGAAGCCCTTGCAGCAACTTGAGCGCTGGACGGCGGACGAGCTGCGGCGAGAGATGTTTCCCAGGCTTCAGCCGGAGAAAGCCTGCACCCTGATCGCCCGACCCGGAAGCAAGCAGGAATGACGGCACCGAAGCTGCTGCTGGAACCATTGCGCACCCCTGATGTGATGGCAGCCAAGCTCTGGCTTCCGGGTGGAAGCAGCCAGGACCCACCTGGTCAGCGGGGAGCGCACCAGCTGCTGGGATCGGTGATGAGCAGGGGTTGTGGTCCGCTCGACCATCTCGACCTGGCGGATCTGGTGGAGGGTCGCGGTGCCGGGCTGCGCTGTGAGGCCCACGAGGACGGACTGTTGATCAGTCTCCGCTGCACCAGCGGTGATGCCGCTGATCTGATGCCCCTGCTGGCCTGGATGGTGATCGATCCTCACCTCAAGCCGGATCAGGTGATGTTGGAGCGAAGCCTCAGCCTGCAGGCACTACAGCGGCAGCGAGAGGACCCCTTTCAGATCGCCTTCGATGGATGGCGACAGCTCGTGTATGGCGACCACGGCTACGGCCACGACCCCCTCGGTCTGGCGGATGATCTGGCCGGCCTCGATTCAGCACAGCTGAGGCCTCTCAGCCAGTGGGTACGAACCACGCCAGCCACGCTCGCCATCGCTGGTGTCTGGCCAACTGAACTGGAGCAGAACATCGACAGCTGGCCGGGCTTTCGCGACTGGCCCCTTCAGGACGACCAACCAGCGTCGCGCCTGTCTGGCACATCCCAAACATCCCAGCCAAATGGGTCCAGCGGGGTTACGGTCTGCAGCCAGCCGGCTGAAACGGAGCAGGTTGTCGTGATGCTCGGCCAGGCATCACTGCCCCATGGACATCCCGACGACCTGGCACTGCGACTTCTGAGATGCCATCTGGGGATGGGCATGTCCAGCCTGTTGTTCCGACGCCTCAGAGAGGAGCACGGTGTGGCGTACGACGTCGGTCTCCATCACCCGAACCGGCGTGGCGAAAGCCCGTTCGTGATGCATGCCTCAACAGGGGCCGATCGGGCCGCCCTCACGCTCGAACTGCTGACGGAGAGCTGGTGGGAACTGGGTTCATCAGCGTTGAGCGACGATGATCTCGACCTGGCGCGTTCCAAGTTCAGAGGCCAGATGGCCCATGCGCGACAAACGAGTGCACAACGGGCCGAACGGCGTGTCGTGCTTCATGGTCTCGGATTGCCGGACGAACATGATCAACAGTGCCTGGAAAGGCTGGGGGATCTCAGCGCGGCGGATCTTCAACGGGTGGCTGCAACCCATCTCACAGAGCCGCGCCTCAGCCTTTGCGGGCCCGCATCAACACTGGCCGAGCTTGATCAGCACTGGCGAAGCCCTTAAACGGAGTCGGCCTGAACCACTGGCCCGAGACGATTAACAGCGATCAGAAAGGTTCCGCGTCTGAATCGAATCGCCACCACATCCATGGGATGAAGGGCGACGACCTCGCCAATCTCACCGGGACTGATCAGGTCCGGCGGACGCAGCATTGGCATCGGATCCGCCGTCTTCAGATATGCCTGCGGCTCAATCAGTCGCAGCTTGTCGCCAATTGCCGCCATGGAACCTTTGCAGAGAATGCATTCTCGAGCAGGATGGTGCCAGCTGAACAAGACCGGTGCGGGCTCTCGCCACCTGGAGCGGTGCACTGGCTGGGTTGCTGCTGATCCTGATCGGAGGCCTGCTGCCTGCCGCCATCATGGTGCCCCTGCCTCCCCATCTCATTTCGCTGCCAGCCACCTGGCAGGTCCCTGCGCTGTTGCTCTGCGCCCTGGTCTGCGGCCCTCGGGCAGGTGTGATTGCTTCGGTGGCCTATCTCAGCCTTGGGCTGATGGACCTTCAGGTTTTTCATGGAGGCGGAGGCGTCAACTACCTGGCGGACCCAGGATTTGGCTACCTAGCAGGATTCGTTCCTGCGGCTTGGCTGACGGGTCGTCTCAGTCAACAACCCGGCATGGGAGATCTCCCTGCCCAGACCGGTGCTGCCCTCGCCGGACTGCTCAGCCTGCAAATCTGCGGATTGCTGAATCTCGGCGTCGGGCAACTCTTCGGTCGGTGGAGCATGCCTCTTCACCAACTCGTCATGCAGTACTCGCTGGGGCCTTTGCCAGCCCAGGTGCTGCTCTGCATCACGATTGGACTGCTGGCTGTCCTGATCCGTCGTCTCCTGCTAATCGAAGGATGAGCGATCGATCGTTGGGACGTCTCGGGGTGCTCTCCCTGGCAGCGATTGTTGTTCTCGTGGACCAGCTCAGCAAACACTGGATGGCCTCAGCACTGGCCGATGGAGGCACGATCAAGGCTGTCCCGGGTCTTCTGGATTTCAGGCTGGTGTTCAACACCGGCGCCGCCTTCAGCCTGCTGACGGGATCAACCCTGCTGCTCGGTCTTCTCAGCCTGATGGTGGCGGTTGTTGTCGTGGCTTGGCTGTGGAGACAGCGGCGCCTGACCCTGTGGCAGGGACTGGCTGTGGCCTTTCTGCTTGGCGGCACCATCGGAAACGGCCTGGACCGCTGGCGGTTGGGGTACGTCGTCGACTTTCTTGCCCTCGTTCCGATCGACTTTCCGGTTTTCAATGCAGCCGACATCGCCATCAACCTGGCGGTTCTGTGTTTTGGCCTCGATTTACTGAGCACAAGGGAGAACCCGCGCCGTGGCTGACCCTGCAGCGGCTGATCGTCGATCCGAGGCCAAGGTGCCGCTGCTGGTCATCCATCAGCTGGACCATGACGACCGAAGCATCTCCCTGCATGGCGAGGGCTACAGGCTGGGGCGCGACGAGCAGCTGGAGATACCGCTCGTGCATCGCGCCATCAGTCGCTTGCATGCCGTGCTGCAGCAGCGCGGTCGCAGATGGATGCTGATCGATCAAGGGTCAACCAATGGGCTCTGGTGGCGTGGTCGACGGGTCCAGGAGCTTGAGCTGCAGGACGGGGATCGGATCGCACTGGCGCCCGCGTCTGAGCCCGGAGCACCCAGCCTCGAATTCCTGCATCCACGCCAGCGGCGATCCAGGCGGCTGGCGATCGCCACGGGCGGCCTGCTGGCGACCGCTCTCACCGCAGGCGGAATCCTGCTTTTGCTGGCGAATGTGAGCGTGCCGGTCCGGGGACGCCTGGCCACCGTGCAGGGCCCGATCGCGATCTACGACCGGAAGAATCAACCGATCAAATCCGTCGACTCACAACGCCATCGTGAACTCGCGACGCTCAATGATTTTTCTCCGAGCCTGATCAACGCCCTGCTGGCCAGCGAGGACAACCGCTTCTGGTGGCATCCAGGAATCGACGCCATCGGCACCCTGCGTGCCCTGTTCACCAACATCTCCGGCGGCGAGGTTCTCGAGGGAGGCAGCACCCTCACCCAGCAGCTGGCCAGAAGCCTGTACCCCGACCTGGTTGGTCAGGGCGACACGCTCGAACGCAAGTGGCGCGAGCTGCTGGTGGCCCTGCAGCTCGAGAGCCGCTTCAGCAAATCGGAGTTGCTGCTGAGCTACCTCAACCGGGTTTACCTCGGCGTGGGATTTGGTTTCGAGGATGCAGCCCGCTTCTATTTCGACACCTCCGCCGCCGAGCTCAATGTGGAACAGTCGGCACTCCTGGTTGGCCTGCTTCCGTCCCCCAACGGCCACGATCCCTGCCGATTCCCGCAGCGGGCCCTGGAAGCCCGCAATCTTGTGCTCAACAAGATGGCGGATGAAGGACGACTCAGCCTCGATCAAGCCCGCCAGGCCCGCAGAAGCCCGATCCAACTCGAAGCCAAGGCCTGCAGCCGGGTGAGCCGGGGAAGCGCACCCTTTTACAGCGACCAGGTCCGACGGGACCTCAAGGAACTGGTGGGGCCAGAGGTGGCCAAGGAAGGCAATTTCCTGATTGAGACCTACCTCGATCCGGTGCTGCAGGCGGTGGTGGAACGACAGCTGCGGGACCTGCTCAAATCCAGTTCAGGACTTGGTGTGACAGAGGGAGCTGCGGTGGTTCTCGACAGCCGCAACGGTGGCGTTCTGGCCATCAGCGGTGGACGGGACTACCGCTTCAGCCAGTTCAACAGGGCAACCATGGCCCTGCGCCAGCCCGGGAGCACCTTCAAGTTGATGGTTTACCTGGCAGCCCTTGAGCGTGGGATCAAGCCAGCGGCCCCGCTGAACTGCGAACGGCTGGAATGGGGTGGTCAGCGCTTCGAGAGCGACTGTCAGGGACAGCTCAGTTTGCTCAGTGCCTTTGCCTTCAGCAGCAACACGGCGGCCCTGCGCCTGGCCCAGCGCGTCGGTCTGGAACAGGTGGTCCGTCAGGCCAGAGCCCTCGGCATCACCACGCCGCTGGACCCCGTGCCTGGACTGGCCCTCGGTCAGAGCGAAGTGCGACTGATTGAGCTCACCAGCGCCTACGCAGCTGTCGCCAACAACGGGCTGTGGCATCCCCCCACCACGATCCGACGGCTGGTGGACGCGGAAACCTGCAACCAAGACAAGGCCAGCAACTGCCGCAGCCTGACGGCGACAGGCAGCAACAGCCTCAACGCGGCCCGGCGCGCGATCAAGCCGGAAACCGCCAAAACGATGCAGTCCCTGATGCGCACCGTGGTGCGCAGCGGAACAGGGCGAGGGGCGTTTCTAGGGGGGCAGGAAGGTGGCAAGACAGGCACCACCAACGATGGACGTGACCTGCTGTTCATCGGATACGAACCCTCCCGTCACTGGGTGATGGGCATCTGGCTCGGCAACGACGACAACAGCGCCACAGCTAGTTCAAGCGCCCTGGCGGCTGCTCTCTGGGGCGACATCATTCGCGCAGCGGGTCGCGGCAGCGTCGAAGCCTCTTGAAACCACGCACCCGGCTGCTGATTGGCCTCGCAGGCGCTCTCCTGGCCTTGGTGGTGCTCGGAGCTGTCCTGCAGGCCATCCGAACCCTGCTCTGGGATCTCAGCTATTTCCTGCCGACCTGGCTGCTGACCCCTGTGCTGCTGCTTGGCCTCGCCCTGATCGCAGTGTTCGTTTACCAGGTGGGTTGGCCCTGGTGGCGCAGCTGGAAACGGCAACGCAGCCAGCAACGGAGCTCCGTCAGCAGCGAGGTGGAGCAACCCAAGGATCGCCGTCAGGCCGCCAGTCGCAGTCTTGAGAACATCGATCAGCTGCTGGAGCGACTCTCCGATGAGGTGAGCCGGGAGGGTCTCCGCCAGGAGCGGGA
>MDTB01210187.1_pt1 | contig 18829 bp, 26 predicted proteins | sample 811161 | NCBI WGS metagenome assembly MDTB01 (sample SAMN05326650, study PRJNA326480) | marine metagenome | isolation source: seawater | place: Mediterranean Sea | collected 2009
AAAAAAACATAAATCAAATTAAAAATATTATAAGAAAATTAAAAAAAAAAAAAATTAGAACTAGTTTATTTATTGAACCAAACATCAAAGATATTCAATTAGCTAAAAGTATAGAGGCTGATTGCATCGAAATCCATACAGGAAAAATTTGTAACTTAATTAATAAAAAAAAAAACATAAAAAAAGAGTTCAAAAAAATACAAAACTCAGTTGATTTTGCTAATTTAATTGGCTTAGAAGTACATGTAGGTCATGGAATTACATTTTCTTCTGCTAAACTTTTATCAAAAATTAAAGGTATTAAAGAATATAATATAGGACACTTTCTAATTGGAGAATCGATTTTTATAGGTATAAGTAATAGTATTAAAAAATTTAAAAAAATATTATTAAAATGAATATCTATGGGATAGGCACCGATATAGTCAACATAAATAGGATAAAATCTTTAACAAAAAAAAATAGCAAAACTTTTAAAAGAAGAATTTATACAAATTTTGAAATTAAAACTTGTGAAAAACGAAAAAATAAAAATGAATGTTTTGCAAAAAGATTTGCCGCAAAAGAGGCTCTCTTTAAAGCCTTATCAATTAAAAATAAATTAAAGTTTAAAGATGTTGAGATAAGAAATAATTTATCCGGTGCACCAAAAATTATAGTAAGCGGAAATTCTTTAAAAAATTTAAAGAAAATTTTAAAAAAAAAAAATTTTAAGATACATTTGTCCCTATCTGATGATAAACCGTGGGCAGTAGCATCTGTAATAATATTTACGTATTAGTTTAAATGATTGGTAAAATCTTAGATAATATCAAAACACTATTTATAGCTCTTATTATAGCAATTTTAATAAGATCATTGTTATTTCAACCTTTTTATATTCCTTCTTCATCAATGGAACCGACATTACTAGTTGGGGACAGAATTTTCGTATCCAAGTATACTTATGGATATAGCAAGCACTCATTTCCATTTAGTCCTTCGATTCTTAATAAACGTATTTTCAGTTCAGAACCTAATTATGGCGATTTGATTGTTTTTAAAACTCCCTCGGACAATAGAACTGATTTTATAAAAAGATTAATAGGACTTCCGGGTGATCAAATTCAATTTATAAATGGTGAATTATTTATAAATAATAATAAAATTAAAAGAAAAGAGTCGAAAAAATATAAAAATGTTTTGTGTGCAAATGAGACTGTGAATATTAATGCTTACATAGAACAATTGCCAAATAAAAAAAACTATTTAGCTGTTTACAATAAAATTGGAAGTATGGTCAATTCAGATTCTTATATAGTACCCGAAAATCATTATTTTTTCTTAGGTGATAATAGAGATTGTTCAAGAGATAGTAGATTTTTATCTAGCGTTGGATATGTGCATAAAGAAAATTTAGTAGGAAAAGCTCAAATAGTTTTCTTTTCAAATGACACAAACATAGGAAGTGTTCTAAAGTTTTGGAATTGGAATAGGTCCATTAGATTTGATAGATTTTTTATGAGAATTAAATGAAAAAATATATTAAAAAAATTGAAGATATAATAAAAATTAATTTTAAGAATAAAGATCTTTTAATAAGAAGCCTCACGCACAAAAGTTTTAATGAAAACGATAATAATGAAAAATTAGAGTTTTTAGGTGATAGAGTTATAGGTCTTATTATTTCTAAAGAGCTTCTCAACTTATATCCAAATGAAAGAGAGGGTATAATTGATAAAAAATTTTCAAATTTGGTAAACATGAAAACTTGTAGAGATGTAGCAGTTCAATTAAATTTAAAAGATTTTATTAGAATAGGAAATTCTTTTAAAAAAGGAAAAATGCTAAACGAAAAAGTTCTTAGTGATACATGCGAGGCACTAATTGGTGCTATTTATCTCGATCAAGGTATAGATGTGTCAGAGAAATTTATATTAGAAAAATGGAGCACATTTATTAAAAAATCAAATATTACAAAAATTGATCCAAAAACTAGACTTCAAGAATATTCTTTAAAAAAATATAAAAAACTTCCTATTTATAAAATGTTCAAACAATCAGGACCAAACCATAATCCAATATTTAAGATTCAAGTTCAAATACTTAATTCAAAAAAATTCTTTGGTTTTGGAAAATCTAAAAAAATTGCTCAAAAAAATGCAGCTCAAAAATTGATTAAAAGTTTAGGAAAAATCTAAATGATTTGGGAAGACGAGGGGTTTATAATTTCAAAAAATAAGTTTAGAGAAAACGCAGTTATACTAGAGGTTTTTACAAGCAGATTTGGAAAAGTTAGTGGTATTGTCTACGGGGGCAATTCAAGAAAAATCAAAAACTATTTACAATTAGTTAATAAAATACATGTTGTGTATAGTACTAAAAGTGAAAATAGAATTGGTTATTTTAAAATTGAATTAATAAACGCAATCTCTCCTAAATATTTTAATGACAAAACAAAAACTCTTTGCCTTAATTCTTTATCGTCTCTACTTAAATCTGTATTACCAGAGAATCAGTCTTATAGTGGTATTTATGAGTCTCTTAACACTCTTTTAAACGATTTTGATAATGAATACTGGTGTTCAAATTATCTTAATTGGGAAATTAATTTAATAAATGGATTAGGTTTTGGATTTAATATAGATCCAAATAAGTATTTAAGCATGAAACAAAAAAAAATAATTGATATAAAATTAGACAATATTGAATATAAAATTCCTAATTTTTTAATTTTTAAAGATTTAAAAAATACAGATCTTAAAGATATATATTATGCACTAAACTTTTTACGCAGACTTATTGAAAACAAATTTTTTATTCCAAACAATATAAGATTTCCTCAATCGAGAAAGTTATTAGAAGATAAATTTTTATAGTTATTTATTGATCTTTTTGGCAATGTCCATTGCAAAATAGGTTACTATCGCAGATGCTCCAGCTCTTTTTATTGAGAGTAAACTTTCAATAATAGCATCTTTATTTAATACACCTGTTTTTATTGCCCTGATAATCATAGAATATTCGCCAGAAACTTGATAAGCAAAAACTGGCAATCTAAAGTTTTCCTTTATTGACTTTATAATATCTAAATATGGTAGTGCTGGTTTTACCATGACAAAATCAGCGCCTTCTTTTACATCTAAAGCAACTTCTCTTAGTGCTTCACTGGCATTTTTATAATCCATTTGGTAACTTTTTTTATCTCCTTTCAATTTATTCATTGATCCAATGGCATTTCTAAAAGGACCATAAAAATTTGAAGCATATTTTGCTGCATAAGATAAAATCTGCACATTTTTAAAATTATTTTTATCCAAAGCTTTTCTTATTATCCCGACTCTCCCGTCCATCATATCCGATGGTGCAATAACATCACATCCCATTTCAGCTTGAAGTAAAGCTTGTTGAGATAAAATTTTAATTGTTTCGTCATTAATAATTTCTTTATTTTTTAATATTCCGTCATGTCCATGGTCGGTATAAGGATCTAATGCAACATCAGCCATTATACCAATATTAGGATTATTTTTTTTGATTTTTCTAATAGCTTGACAAACAAGATTATCTTCATTTAAAGCTTCCGTTCCCATTGAATTTTTTTTATTATTCGGTGTTTGAGGAAAAATTGCTACTAATGGAATATTTAATTTGTTTGCTTTGTTGACAATTTTAGTTATTTTATCAACAGAATATCTGTTGATACCCGGCATACTTTTTATTGGTTCAATCTTGTTTTTTCCAGTCGTTATGAATATAGGAAGAATTAAATCATTAGCAGTTAAGTTGTTTTCTGATACCAATCTTCTGGTCCAATCAGACTTGCGATTCCTTCTCAATCTTATATTGGGATATTTACCTAAAATTCTCATTTTTAAAATGTATAAAAGTTTGTATAATGCGACAAATATAATATTATTTTAAACATTAAAAGTGTAATAACAATACAATTATGTCAAATACAATAACATTTAAAGATTTCTATGAAGTTCCAGATGTCGACTTTGATATTTCTAGATTAAGAACAGATCTTGAAAAAATTTTAAAGAAATCCAATTATCAAACTTTAGGTATAACCAATTTTCATGCTATCCCGATAAATAAAATCCCCGGTGATGATAGCTCGATACAAGGACATAATGTAAGAGGTGTTTATTGGACAAAACCAGATGAAACTGGAAAAGAAGTTATGAGAGACAAACCAATAGATGAGTCAAAATATACTGAATTAACAAGTGATTTTAAAAACACTTATTTTGAAGAAGTTTATAAAGTTTTAAAATCAAAATTTAAACTAGGTAGAGTTAGGATTTTATTAAAAGAACCAAGATCTACATTGAGTTGGCACAAAGATCCTGAACCAAGACTACATGTTCCGATTATTACTAATCCAGGATGTAAAATGGTAATTGAAGATGTTGCTAAACATATGCCTGCAAATGGAAAAGTTTGGATCACTAACAATACTAGATATCATAACTTTTTTAATGGTGGAGAGCAGAATAGAATTCATCTTGTTGCTTGTTTATTAGAAAATAGATTTAACTGATTTGAAGTTTTTATTCAAAAAGATATCCATTTCATCAGATCATGCCGGTTTTAAATTAAAAGAAAATATCAAACATAATCTTTTAAAAAAGAGAATAAATGTGATTGATTTAGGTCCCAATTCCAACAAATCGGTTGATTACCCAGATTTTGCAAAAAAAGTTGCCCGTAACGTTTCTGCAAAAAAAAGCGATGTTGGTATATTAGTATGTGGATCTGGCACGGGAATGGCTATGACAGCCAATAAATTCAAAAAAATAAGAGCTGCAGTTTGCTATAATAAGGCTTCTACTCGTTTGTCTAGATTGCATAATAATGCTAATATCTTAGCACTTGGATCAAGATTAACTAAAAAGTCTCAAGCAATCAAATTAGTTAATGTTTTTCTTTGTACAAAGTTTGAAGGTGGCAGGCACCTTCGAAGAGTTAAAAAAGTATAAAAATTTATTTATTATGTCAAAAATTAAGAGTGATATAAATGGTAGTTATCAGGATTACTTTGACAAAGACTTGTCATTAAGAGATCCAGATTTATATAATTCAATAAAACTTGAACTTCAAAGACAGCAACAACATATAGAACTTATTGCATCAGAAAATATTGTTTCAAAAGCAGTTTTAGATGCACAAGGATCTATTTTAACTAATAAGTATGCAGAAGGATATCCTGGAAAAAGATATTATGGAGGATGTGAATTTGTCGACAAAGCGGAAGAGCTCGCCTTAGAAAGGGTTAAAAAATTATTCAATAGTAAATACGCAAACGTACAACCACATTCAGGTGCACAAGCAAATGGAGCCGTATATCTTGCTCTATTAAACCCCGGAGACACAATACTTGGTATGAGTTTAAACTCAGGTGGGCATTTAACTCATGGTGCAAAAGTTTCTTTATCAGGAAAGTGGCTTAAAGCTTTTCATTACGAAGTTGATAAAGAAACAGGCCTTATAGATTATGATCAAATTAAAAAATTAGCTTTAGAACACAAACCAAAAATATTAATTGCCGGAGGTAGTGCTTATTCAAGAATAATTGATTTTAAAAAATTTAGGGAAATTGCTGATAGTGTAAAAGCATACCTAATGGTTGATATGGCTCATTTTTCTGGATTGGTTGCCGGAAAAGGTTATCCTAATCCTATCGAATATGCAGATGTTGTTACATCTACAACCCATAAAGTTTTAAGAGGCGGAAGAGGGGGAATTATTTTAACAAACAGAGAAGATTTAATTAAAAAATTTAACTCTGCAGTATTTCCAGGATATCAAGGTGGACCACTTATGCATGTAATAGCCGCAAAGGCAGCAGCTTTTCATGAGGCATTGCAACCTAGTTTTAGAGAATATATTAAATCCGTTCTCGCTAATGCAAAAATTCTATCAGAAACACTTAAAAATAATGGTTTTAAAATTTTTTCAGGTGGAACCGATACCCATCTAATGCTTGTAGATTTGAGACCATTTAAAGTAACAGGAAAAGCAGCTGAAATTAGTTTGGGTAAGGCAAATTTAACTTGTAACAAAAACGGTATTCCTTTTGATACAGAAAAAATGACGATAACATCTGGAATAAGACTTGGATCTCAGGCTGCCACAACTAGAGGCTTTGGTTTAAATGAATTCAAAAAGGTTGGAGACCTTATTACAAAAGTGATTAAAGGTTTATCTAATAATCCAAATGATAATAGCAAAATCGAGTCCGAAGTTAGAAAAGAAGTAATTGAACTTTGTTCAAAATTTCCTATATATAGTCATTTGTTTAAAAATTAATTTATGCTTTGTCCGTTTTGTAGAGAAAAAGACACCTCAGTAGTTGATTCTAGGCCAACAGAAGACGGAACAGCTATTAGAAGAAGAAGATTCTGCACTTGTAACGGAGGTATGAGATTTACAACATTTGAGAGAGTTCAGTTCAGAGAATTAACTGTTATTAAAAAAAATGGTAGAAGAGCACCGTTTGACAGGGAAAAATTAGCAAAGTCTATTTTTACTGCCCTAAAAAAAAGACCTGTTGATCCAAGTACAATAGAAAAGGTTATATCTAGGATCTCAAGAGATTTAGAAGAAATGGGTCATTCGGAAATTCAGTCTAGTGTAATTGGAAAAAAAGTAATGGATACCTTGAAAGAACTAGATAAAATTGCCTACGTAAGATTTGCCTCAGTATATACAAATTTTAAAGAAGTAGGTGAATTTGGAGAATATATTGAGGAATTAGATGGAGAGACAAAAAAATAATTTTAAAACGCGACATTCGTTTTTTTTATCTCTAGCTTTTAAACAAGCCGAAATAAATTTAGGATCAACATCAAAAAATCCATCCGTCGGTTGTGTAGTTGAAAAAAATGGAAGTGTTATTTCATCAGGTTATACCTCAATAAATGGTAGACCTCATGCAGAATTTAATGCATTAAATAAAAAAAAAAATTTTAGAAATTCTAACCTTTACGTCACGCTAGAGCCTTGTTCCCATTATGGTTTAACTCCACCTTGTACAAATATAATTTTAAAAAAAAAAGTGAAAAAAGTCTTTTATTCTGTAGAAGATTTTGACCATAGATCTAAAAAAAAATCAAAAAAAATCTTAAATAAAAAAAAAATATTTGTTAAAGAATTTATATCAAAGAACAAGGGGTTAGATTTTTACAAAAGTTATTATCTACAACACAGTTTTAATCTACCTTTAATAGACGGTAAAATAGCTATTTCTAAGGATTATTTTACAAAAAATAAAAAAAAAAAATGGATAACAAATATACAATCAAGAAAAAGAGCTCATTTAATAAGATCAAAGTATGACTGCATAATATCAACTTCAAAATCTATAAATGAAGATAATTCTTTGTTAAATTGTAGAATTAATGGACTTGAAAACAGAAGCCCAGATCTTATTATTATTGACAGAAATCTTAAATTAAAAAAAAAACTTAAATTGTTTAAAAAAACAAGTGTAAAAAGAAAAATTTTATTATTTACAAGTTCAAATAACCAAAAAAAAATTTCATTACTAAAAAAAAGGGGAATTAAAATATACAAAATTAAATCTCTTAAAAATAAAAAAGAATTTGAAATGTTATTTTTAACTCTAAAAACAAAGGGTTATTCTAGAATTTATGTTGAATCGGGCTTAACATTTCTTAACTATTTAATTAAAAATAAATTTCTCAACAATATGTATATATTTAAATCCGATACTAATTTAAAAAAATTGGGTATTAATTATACAAGTTCCAATATAATAAAAAAAATTAATTTAAAAAATAAAATTAATGTTTATTTATTTGGTGACAATATTTATAAGGAAAAATTAAAATAATGTTTAATGGAATTGTATATAATCAAGGTGTAGTTAAAAACATCAAAAAGAGCAAAAAATATGTTCGCGGTAGCTCAGTAATTGAAATAAATTCAAATATTAAATTTAAAAATTCTGATATCGGTGAGTCCGTATGTTGCGACGGCGTTTGTTTGACGCTCATAAGAATTAAAAAAAATTCTTTTCTTTTTTACCTTTCAAAAGAAACATTAAATCGATCAAATTTTAAAAATATAAAAATTGGAAAATATATTAATATTGAAAAATCATTGTTCTATGGAAAAAAAATATCTGGCCATTATATCCAGGGTCATGTTGATACAACTTCTGAAGTTAATAATATAAAAATTATAGATAGATCATGGGTAATTAATCTTAGCCTTAAAAAAAAGTACAGAAATAATATTGTTGAAAAAGGTTCAATTTCAATAAATGGAGTTTCTTTAACGGTATCTAAGTTAAAAAATAATAGTTTTGAAATAACTATTATTCCGCACACTTTAAAGCTTACTAATTTGATTAATTTAAAAGTAGGTGACAAAGTTAATGTTGAGTTTGATATAGTGGGTAAATATCTAAATAATATTTATAAATAAATGAAACAAAATTCATCAACCATAAAAGAGATTATAAGAGATGCTAAAAAGGGAAAAATGTTCATTTTAGTTGATGATAAAGATAGAGAAAACGAAGGAGATTTGGTAGTACCCGCATCAAAAGTAAATCCTCAAAAAATTAATTTTATGGCAAAACATGGAAGAGGATTAATTTGTTTGGCCTTAACATCTAAAAAAGTTAAGAAATTAAATCTACCATTAATGTCTTTAATTAATAAATCCAGAACACAAACTGCATTCACGGTTTCCATTGAATCAAAAAAAGGTATTTCGACAGGAATTTCGGCTTATGATAGAGCCAAAACTATTAGAGTGGCTATTAAACCATCATCTAGCAAAAAAGATATAGTTTCGCCTGGTCATGTTTTCCCATTAGTTTCAAAAAATGGAGGAGTCTTAGAAAGAACAGGTCATACAGAGGCTTCAGTAGATATCTCAAAATTGGCAAAGCTAAACCCAAGTGCGGTTATATGTGAAGTAATGAATGAAGATGGAACAATGGCACGTTATAAAGATTTAATACCCTTTGCCAAGAAACATAGATTAAAAATTGCTAAAATTGAAGACTTGATTTCATATAGATTAAAAAATGAAAGATTAATTAAATGTATTTCTTCAAAAAAAATAAAAATAAAAAAATTTGGAAACTTCGATTTAAAAACTTTTAAAAGCAAACTTGATCAATCAGAACATTATGCCATAACAAAAGGAAAAATTATCTCAGGAAAAGCATCAAGAGTAAGAGTTATATCTACAAATCTTATAAATAGTTTTTTTAATTTCAACAAAGACATATTCAAAAATTCTTTGAAGCATTTAAATAAATTCAATAATTTTGCTCTTATTCTTGTAAAGGGTTCAAATCCAAGCCTAACATCATCTGAAAGTAGTCAAATATTAAGATATTACGGAGTTGGAGCACAAATAATTAAAGAATTAAAAATTAAAAACATGATATTAGTTTCCAGATCTAGAAAACGAATTATTGCTTTAAAAGGATATGGTATAAGAATTACAAAACAGGAGATAATCAAATGAAAGCTAAAATCTGCATTGTAACCTCAACTTACAATAGCAATGTTACATTTAAATTGTTAGATAGTGCAAAAAGAGAATTACAAAAATCAGGTATATCTAAAATTAAAATAATTAAAGTGCCCGGTTCATTCGAAATACCAGTGGTTATATCAAAACTTGCTAAAAGTTATGACGGGTTTATAGCCATTGGGTGCATTGTTAAAGGCGAAACAGCTAATTTTGATTTAATTTCGAATGCAATAACTAATGGTATAATGCGAATATCTATTAGTCAAAAAAAACCAATTGGTAATGCAATTATAACTGCTTTTAATAAAAAACAGGCTTTAAATAGATTTATTAGAGGTAAAGAAGCTGCAAAAGCTATTGTTGAAATTCTTAAATTAAAATAATGAGTGATGATAGCACAAATAAAAATGCCAGGATTATCATAGTTCAAAAACTGTATTCTCATTTTTTGAATAAGGATACCGAAATATCATATCCCAAACACAGATATAAAAAATTTATTAAAGATACTGTTTCTGGAACAATTGAAAGAGAGGAACTTTTATTAGAAAATCTTAAAGAAATTTTAAAAGAAGAGTTTAATCCATCTAGAACAGATCTTATTCTTAAATTAATGATTCTATCAGCAACATTTGAGCTGATTTTTAATCACAAAACTCCGATCAAAGTTATCGTTAGTGAATATGTAAAAATATCTGATTTTTTTTTAGAAACCGCCCATAAAGCTTATTTAAATGCTATTTTGGATAAAATTTCAAAAAATGTTAGAAAAGATGTTGAATAATTTCTTGCCTTTTATTCAATTTTTTGGCAATTTCCTGTTTTTTAATAATCATTAGAGAGGAATATCATTGGAAAATTTGTACTTAATAATAATCGTTGGTGTGTTTGCGGTAATATATAGTTATTTTTTAAGCAAACAGATTATTTCAGCCAGTCCTGGTAATAGTAAAATGCAAGAAATCGCAGAAGCAATTCAAATCGGCGCCAAAGCATATTTGAACAGACAATACAAAACAATTGCAATTGTAGGTGTGATAGTTTTAGTGATTATAAGTTATTTTTTTAGTTTATTAGTTGGGCTTGGTTATTTTATTGGTGCTTTGTTATCAGCTGTGGCTGGTTATGTTGGTATGCTTATTTCTGTACAAGCTAATGTTAGAACAGCAGAAGCTTCAAGAAAAGGTTTGCAAAATGGTTTAACCATGGCATTTAAATCTGGTGCCATAACCGGTCTATTGGTTGCCGGTTTAGCATTATTATCAATTTCAATATATTATTTGGTACTACTAAATTTAAATGTTGATAGTAGAGAATTAATTAACGCTTTAATAGCTTTAGGCTTCGGAGCTTCTCTTATATCTATCTTTGCTAGACTTGGTGGTGGAATTTTCACTAAAGGAGCTGACGTCGGTGCGGATTTAGTTGGAAAAGTAGAAGCGGGTATTCCTGAAGATGATCCAAGAAATCCAGCAGTAATAGCTGATAATGTCGGTGATAATGTCGGTGATTGTGCTGGTATGGCTGCTGATTTATTTGAAACATACGCTGTTACAATAGTAGCAACAATGGTTCTTGCTTCCATATTTTTTCAGGACAATTTGAATATGATGATTTATCCATTAGCGATTGGTGGCGGATGTATAATTGCATCTATAATTGGTACTTTTTTTGTAAAACTTGGAAAAAGTAAAAATATTATGGGAGCTCTTTACAAAGGTTTTATAGTTACAGCGATTATTTCTTTAATATTACTTTATCCAATAACTTCAAATATTATTGGTTTAGAAAACATTTTTAATGTAGGAGACAAAAGTTTTACCGGTTTAGATTTATATTATTGTGGTGTTGTTGGATTAGCTGTTACGGGCTTAATTATTTGGGTTACTGAATATTATACTGGAACAAATTATAGACCAGTTAAAAGTGTTGCAAAGTCATCAACAACTGGTCATGGAACAAATGTTATTCAAGGTTTAGCAGTTTCAATGGAAGCTACCGCATTACCTGCATTAATTATTGTAGCAGGGATAATTATTACAAATGAATTTGCAGGTTTATTTGGTATAGCGATAGCTGTTACAGCAATGTTAGCGCTTACAGGAATGGTTGTAGCTTTAGATGCCTATGGTCCTGTTACAGATAATGCTGGTGGTATAGCTGAGATGTCAAAGTTGCCAAAAAATGTTAGGAAAACTACTGATGCACTTGATGCAGTAGGCAATACAACAAAAGCTGTTACAAAAGGATATGCTATTGGATCAGCTGGTTTAGGTGCGTTGGTTCTTTTTGCAGCATACACAGAGGATATTAAATTTTTTTCTAAAGTTTCTGGTTCAGCTCTTGAAGGGATTAATGTAAGTTTTGATCTCTCCAACCCATTTGTAGTTATAGGTTTGCTAGTTGGTGGTATGTTACCTTATCTATTTGGATCTATGGGCATGCAAGCAGTGGGTAGAGCTGGTGGAGCGGTTGTTATTGAAGTAAGAAGACAGTTTAAAAAAATTCCAGGCATCATGAAAGGCAAAAGAAAACCAGATTACGGAAGGTTGGTTGATTTATTAACAAAAGCAGCTATTAAGGAAATGATAATTCCATCCTTATTACCGGTTCTTTCGCCAATAGTTTTATTTTTGTTAATTTATTCCATTGGAGGTTTGGAGGCAGCTTTATCATCTGTTGGCGCTATGCTTCTTGGTGTAATAGTTACAGGATTATTTGTTGCAATATCTATGACCGCAGGCGGCGGCGCTTGGGATAACGCAAAAAAATTTATCGAGGATGGTAATTATGGTGGAAAAGGATCTGAGTCTCACAAAGCCGCTGTTACCGGAGATACAGTAGGAGATCCTTACAAAGACACTGCTGGTCCAGCCGTTAATCCAATGATAAAAATAACAAATATAGTAGCGCTTCTTCTTTTAGCAGTGATATCTCACTAAATTTTTAATTTTTCTTCTTTCTTTTTTTTGGAGCGTTGGTGGACATTTTTCTTCTTAAACTCGACAAGAAGGATTCTAAAAAACTACCTCTTGTAACCACATTATCAGTTACTTCCTGTGAAAATTTATGATCATTCATTTTGCTTTTATCATAAAAAAGTTTTTCTTCTAAAACACCGTATTTATTAAATTTTACAACCAAAACATTATTATTAAGAAATACATCTTTTCCAAGTTTATGTACTCCACCACGAGTTTTTGTTCTTTCTATATAGAACCAAGTATTTTCGTCTTTAATAGATTTTATATGAGGTTCACCAAGTACGTCGACTACATCGTTTTTATTGCTTATATCTGTTTTTATTAACAATTCTCTCTTTTCAAGAAATATAATTCCGTGACTTTTAACCACTCTATTTTTTTGACAATTTGATAAAAAAAAGGATAAAAATAGGATTATAATTAATTTTAAATGTTTGCTTCTTACAAAAAACATAATACCAAACTTTACAATAAATTAGTTGAATTATCACGTAATAAATTTTTCTATGAGGACTTAAGTTTACAAGACAATTTTCAATCAAGAGTGATGTTAATTTTTTTTCATTTTATAATTATTTTAAAGACTAAGAAAAATAAGGAATTTAAAAAGGTTTTTCAAAGCATGTTCGATAATATTTTTCAAAATATTGAAATAAACATAAGAGAATTAGGATATGGGGATACTAAAGTTAACAAAACCATGAAAGATTTAAACAAGATTTTTTATGACATAATCCAAAAACTTGACGAAAAAAGCACGATGGTATTTCAAAGTAATACCTCGATTATAAACAAATATTTTTATGACAATAAAAACCAGGATATGGAAAAAAGTGATAAATTGGCTAATTATCTTCAGGAATTTCAAAATTATTGTTTTGATTTAGATATCAATAATGTGTTAAACGGATCTATAGACTTTAAATTTAAACAATAAATTAAAAATGGCTGTACCAAAACGAAAAACCTCAAAATCAAGAAGAAATAAACGAAGATCTCATCATCGTATTATCGGCACAAATGTTGTTGAAGATAAAAAGAGTGGCGAATATAGATTGCCCCACCATATAGATTTGAAAACAGGAATCTATAATGGTAAAAAAATTTTAGACAAATAGTCTTTTTACTAAATTAAATCTTAAATGACCGAAAAAGTAAAAATTGCAGTTGATCTAATGGGTGGAGAAAATTCTCCAGACAAAAATCTTGAAGGTATTAATTTATTTGTTGAAAAAAATCAGAAAAATAATGACTATTTTTTTTATTTTTTTGGCGATGAAGAAAAAATAATAAGCAAGTTGTATAAATATAGATTTCTAAAAAATAATTTTAAAATATTTCACACAAACATAGTTGTTTCAGATGATTTATCTGCTATTTCCTCAATTAAAAAAGGTAAAAATTCAAGTATGTGGAAATCTATTACTGCCCAGAAGGATCTGGATGCCGATATATCATTATCAGCTGGAAACACCGGTGTCCTTTTAGTCATGTCAAAAATGATACTTAAAACTTTAGAGGATGTTGACAAACCTGCTCTAGCAGGTCTTTGGCCTAATGAAAAAAACATGAATGTTGTTTTAGATTTGGGCGCTAACGTAGAATGTAGTGATAAAAATTTAATAGATTTTTCAGAAATGGGCTCAGCTTTGTTCAAGTCTTTATTCCCAAATGAAAAAGCCAGGGTAGCTTTGTTGAATATTGGCCTTGAAGAAATGAAAGGAACAGAAATATTAAAGGCTGCTCATGCTAAACTTAAACACCTAGATAAATATGGTGACTTTGAATTTAACGGATATATAGAAGGAAATCAAATCACTTCAGGCAATTCAAACGTAATAGTTACTGATGGTTTTACCGGTAATGTAGCTTTAAAAACTGCAGAGGGAACTGCAAATTTCTTAACCAAAAATTTAAAAAAAGCATTATCTGAAAACCTTTTTTCAAAATTCTCAACTTTATTCTCTTATTTTTCATTAAAAAAATTCAAAAATAAACTCGACCCAAGAAAATATAACGGTGCAATTTTTCTAGGCTTAACAGGACCCGTAGTAAAGAGTCACGGCAGTATTGATGGCTTAGGATTCTATTATTCTGTAGATCTTTGTTATAAAATTGCAAAAGGAAAATTAATTGATAAAATCAAATCAAATCTAGCTCATTCAAAGAATGTAAATAATGAATAGAGATAATATTACTAAAAAAGACGTGTTAAAAGAAATTAATTCAATTTTAGGAATTCCTATATTCTTTTTGGACAAAATATTACATTCGATTATTGAAATAATAGTAGAAGAATTAAACGAAAAAAATAAAATGAAAATTACAGGTTTTGGAACATTTAAAATTTTAAATAAAAAATCCAGACTCGGTAGAAACCCAAAGACTGGCCGTGAACATGAAATAAAAGCCAGAAGGACTGTAGTTTTTTACCCCTCAATTAAGGTGAAAAACGAAATCAATGATTAAAAATAGAAAATCATATAAAACAATCGGCGAAGTTGCTAAAGAAATATCTACAAATACACATACATTGAGATTTTGGGAAAAAGAATTTAAACAAATTAAGCCATTAACTCTAACTGGTAATAGAAGATACTATTCTGAAAAAGATATAAATATTCTTAAAATAATATATGAATTATTAAAAAAACAAGGATATTCTATTTCAGGAGCAAAAAAAATATTAAATCAAAGCTTACTTAAACTTGACGAGAATTTTAATTCGGATATAAAAAAGAATAATTTTAAAAATTCATTAAAAATGAAAGCTCAAAAAATTAAAATAATTTTAAATAGATTGAAAGAATTAAAATAATGGCCAAAAAAAATTCAGTAAAAGTACGATTGGTTCCAGAAGCTAAACCTGATAGCCCTTTTTTTTATTATGTAAAGAAACCAACAAAAGGTGAAAAAGCGAAAGTTAAACTTAAATTAAAAAAATACAATCCATCAACGAAAAAGCACGAAGTTTTTATTGAAAAAAAGCTTCCTCCTCATAGTAAATAGTATTATTTTTTTTTGAAATTTTTGTATTCATAATTAACAAAACTCCTAATCATTGATTTCCATATATTATTAGTTATTTCAGGATCAATTCCTTTTTTTAAAGATTTTTTCTTTATATTTTTTAAAATAATTTTTATTCTTTTTTTATCAACAATTTGATTTTTTTTGGTTTTATTTGATAAAATTTTATCTACAAGAATGTTTCTATTTTTGATGATAGTTAACATTTTGTCATCAAGTTTATCTAATTTTCTTCTTATTTTTTTAATTTTTGGATTTTTCATAGCGACATAAATGTAATTAAAAACATATTTAAATATTATATAACAAATTAATGGAAATTATATTAAGAAAAAAATATTTTAGGCTTATAAATTATTGGCTAATAAGCCTACTATTCTTTATTGGACTTATTGTTATTGTTGGTGGTTTAACGAGACTTACCGACTCTGGTTTGTCTATAACTACTTGGGATGTTGTAAGCGGCATTCTTCCTCCGTTAAATAATACACAGTGGGAAGAGGTATTTAATCTTTACAAAGAAATACCCCAATTTTATTTATTAAACCAAAACATGACTTTAGATGAATTTAAGGTAATTTTTTATTGGGAATATATACACAGAATTTTAGGTAGAATTCTTGGACTACTTTTCTTAATTCCATTTTTATTTATTTATTTTAAAAAAATTTTGAATAAAGAATATAATAAAAATTTATTTATATTATTTATACTGATACTGATTCAGGGAGCAATAGGTTGGTATATGGTTAAAAGTGGTTTAACAGAGAACACAACTGTAAGTCATTATAGATTAGCCATACATTTAAATTTAGCTTTTATTTTATTTTCTGCAATTTTTTGGTATTTTTTGAATATAAAATCAAAAAAAAATAAAATCTTTTTTAATTTTAATTTCGAAAACATTGTTCCTAAAGTATTTATTTTTTTAGTTTTTTTACAAATTACCTTTGGAGCCTTTACATCAGGTTTAGACGCAGGAAAAGTATATCAAACGTGGCCTTTAATGAACAATTACATTTTCCCTGACGATATTTCTTATGCAAATTTAATTTCTGTTCAAATTTTAAATGAACCGTCTTTTGTTCAATTTATCCATAGAAAACTCGCGTATATTATTTTTATATATGTTTTATTAATGTCTTTTTTTATTTTTTATAAAAAAGATAGATACATGTATAATTCAATATACTTTCTTTTAATCATGATTTTAATTCAGATTATTCTTGGAATTTTTACGTTATTAAGTGGTGCATATATTTGGATTGCATCTTTACACCAAATTTCTACAATTATTTTATTAATTTCCTCAATTTACTTTTATTATAATTCATTAAAAAGATAGTTTGTATTGACATAGTAAATAATAACTTGTACCTATGCCAAGTTTTATGACGCCTTTTGCAAAAAAAAAAGAACTAAAGAATAAATGGTATATAGTAAATGCTGAAAACATAGTTGTTGGTAGGCTCGCTGCATATATTTCAAGAATTTTAAGAGGAAAAAATAAAAGTCAATATAATCCTAACCAAGATAATGGAGATTTTGTCATAGTTACAAATATTGAAAAAATTAAATTTACTGGAAAAAAATTTAAAAATAAAATTTATTATAAACATACTGGTCATCCTGGCGGAATTAAACAATCTAAACCATTCAATCTTAAGGAAAAAAATAAATCCCAAGATATATTAAAATTTGCTGTTAAAAGAATGTTACCGAGTGGTCCTTTAGCTAAAAAACAATTAGGTAAACTTAAAATTTACAATGGGGACAAGCATCCACATGGCACACAAAATCCTGTTGAAATAAAATTTGCTGAACTAAACAAAAAAAATTCTGTTAAAACTTTATGAATTCAACAAATTTAATTAACACAAATAAAACTACTGAAAAAATCAAACTTGATTTTAAAGATAGCCAGTATGCAACAGGAAGAAGAAAACAGTCTGTTGCCAGGGTTTGGGTAAAGAAAGGTTCGGGAAAGATTTTTGTTAATGGAAAAGAAATAAATCTTTATTTTAAAAGGCCAGTTCATCAAATTTCAGTAGTAAGACCCTTAAATGAAATTAATGCCGCAAGTCAATATGATGTTAGATGTAATGTTAAAGGAGGAGGCCTATCAGGTCAAGCTGGAGCTATTATACATGGAATATCTAGAGCGCTTGTTAAAATTGATTCATCATCAAAGAAAACCCTTAAAAAAAATAAATTTACCACCAGAGATTCTAGAAAAGTTGAAAGAAAAAAATATGGGCACAGAAAAGCCCGTAGAAGTTTTCAATTTTCTAAAAGATAAATCAATTATTTTCATTAACATTAAAAGTGATATAAGGAAATTATGTCATTAAAAAAAATCAATGTCGTTGTTGCTGGAGCAACTGGGTATGTAGGTTTAGATTTAGTCAAAATACTATCCATGCATCCAAGGGTAAGAATTAAGTATCTTTGTGCACAAAAAAAAATAGGTAAAAAGATTCAGTTTTTTGACAAAAGAATTAAAAAAAAATTGCCCAAAATATCAACTTTAAAAAAAGTATTTTGGCCAGAAGTTGATATTCTTTTTACTTCTTTGCCATCTGGTGAAGCTCAAAAAATAACAAAAGATCTATTCAAATATAAACACTTAAAAATAATAGACTTATCTGCTGATTTTAGACTGAATAAAAAAAGTGAATATAAAAAATTTTATTTTACTAAACATAAAGCACCAAAACTTCTAAAATATTCACTTTATTCATTAAGTGAATACGTAAAGAGAGATATAAAAAAATATAGAATAATAGCATGTCCAGGTTGTTACCCGACATCAATACAAATTCCATTAATACCCCTTTTGTCAAAAAAGTTTATAAAAAAAGATAGTATAATTATTGACTCCAAATCAGGATACTCTGGTGCGGGTAAAAATCTTAAAAAGAAATTTAAACACAAAAATCTTTTTTCATCTATACATGCCTATGGAATTTCCAAACACAGACATCAAAGTGAAATAAATCAAGAATTTTCAAGAATATCTAAACAAAAAATAAATTATATTTTTGTTCCTCATTTAATACCAACTTTTAGAGGAATGTTGTCGTCAATTTATGTTGAATTAAAAAAAGGCGTAACAATAAAAAAAATATATAATGAACTAAAAAAAATTCATAAAAATAACTATTTTATTAAAATTCTGCCGATAAATAAAAAGCTAGGAACAGAAAATGTTATAAATACAAATTTTTGTGAAATAAGCATTTGTAATCTTAAACAAAAAAATAGAATTTTAATATTATCTGCAATTGATAATTTAATCAAAGGTGCAG
>MDTB01152668.1_pt1 | contig 18826 bp, 17 predicted proteins | sample 811161 | NCBI WGS metagenome assembly MDTB01 (sample SAMN05326650, study PRJNA326480) | marine metagenome | isolation source: seawater | place: Mediterranean Sea | collected 2009
ACTTTAGTATTGCTTCTATTCCTGAATTATACGATAGAACAATAACTGTCAATGGAGTAGCAAAAGCGTTTGCAATGACAGGTTGGAGAATTGGCTATATTGGTGCACCGGAATGGTTAGCTAAGGCTTGTAATAAAATGCAGGGACAAATTACTTCAGGAGCAAATTGTATTGCTCAGCGTGCCACAATAGCTGCTGTTGAAGCTTCAAAAAATAATATTCAATATATGATAGATGAGTTTACAAAACGCAGAGAAATCATTATTGAATTATTGAGTGAAATCCCAGGAATTAAAGTAAATCAGCCACAGGGGGCTTTTTATATCTTCCCTGATATTTCTCATTATTTTGGCAAAACTCTGAGAGGAAAAAAGATTGAAAATGCATCAGATTTTGCACTTTATTTATTGGAACAAGCACATGTAGCAACTGTAACAGGGGATGCTTTTGGGAACGGAAAATGTATTCGAATATCTTATGCAGCATCAGAAAAAAATATAAGAACTGCAATTGCTAGAATATCAAAAGCCCTTAATTAGTTTCCCAACTTAAATCAATAGGCTACCTTTGAATGCTTAGAAAATACTATTTGTGATTACTGTTGACTTAGACAAGGTAAAAAAAGCTTTGGTAAAAGGTGAAATTATTGCTTTACCAACTGAAACAGTATATGGCCTTGCAGCAAATATTTATAATGATAAAGCTATTGAAAAAATTTATGCATTAAAAAAACGTCCCGCATATAATCCTTTAATTGTTCACATAGCAAGCTCTAATATTCTTGAACAAGTAGCAAAAAAAATACCCACGAAAGCAAAAGAATTAGCAGATATATTCTGGCCAGGTGCACTTACTTTAGTTCTTGAAAAACAAGATCAAATTTCCAATCGCATTACTGCTGAAAAAAAAACTGTTGCTGTTCGTGTACCAAATCATCCTTTAGCACTACAACTATTAAATTCATTAAATTTCCCACTAGCTGCTCCAAGTGCAAATCCTTTTGGGTTCATCAGCCCGACCTCAGCAGAGCATGTTGCACTCTATTTTAAAAAAGAACTAAATTTTATTTTAGATGGAGGTCCTTGTTCGCACGGATTAGAATCTACCATTATTGGTTTTCAAAATGACAAACCAATTCTCTATCGGCATGGAGCTATAGCACAAGAAGAAATAGAAAAAGTTACAGGTTCAATCTCAGTAAAAAATCAGAATAATAGTAGTCCTTCTGCGCCAGGAATGCTTTCAAGACATTATGCACCAAGAACCCCAATTCAAATTACTAAGGAAATTTCAAACTCAATAGAACAAAATCGTGATAAAAAAATTGGAGTTTTAAGTTTTCAAAAGTTTAAAAACTCTCATAGTGTAATAAATCAGGAAGTCTTATCAATTTCGGGTAATTTAAAAGAAGCAGCAAAAAACCTATATGCTGCTTTACATCGTTTAGATCAAATGAATTTAGATTTAATTATTACTTCATTATTTCCTGAAAAGGGTTTGGGAAAGACTATAAATGATCGATTAAAAAGAGCTGCTAAAAAATAGACTTTAAAAAAATTATTTTTTATAAAGTTTTTCTTTTTTAATTGCTATGTAATAAGATGCAATAGTTAGGTTGTGCCAAGGGATAACAAAAAAGACTCCTATTATAAAAAAAAACAACCCTAATAAGTACCATGGGAGAAAACGTAAATGTAAGTTAAAAAGTTCCATTTTATTCCCATCCATCATTTTCCAGCTGAGTTCCAATGCTTCATTAATTGATATTTCTGGTTGTTCCGCGATTATATAATAAGTCATTGAAAAACCCAGACTAATTATTATACCTGGTACAATTAAAAATAAAAAGCCCAGTATTGTAAGCACATTTATAATAATAAATACAAATAAAACATTAAGTAAGGGCTTGAATCCCTTAAAAAGATCAAAAAAAGACGGGTCAATACCATTAGAAATTTTTAAAAAATAAATACATAAACCCAATTGTAATGGGCCAGCTACAAGTATTGAAAACCATTCGCCATAAGAATTTAATTCTGAAGGAACTCCAACTAGTATTCCATAAACTAAACATACTGCAACTGAAAGAGGCAAAAAAGGTTTTAATTTAAGACGAGTATCCTCCATTAAAGCTATTAAGTGCATAAATCAATAAATATATTTAAGAGTTTAAAATCTTCTCTTGCTTATTAATCGATTCTTGGTGTATAGCTTTAAATACCCTAAGAATAAATTCTTCAGACAAGTCACGATCTTGTCCTTCTAATATCATTTTACCTAAAATCTCATTCCAACGCTTATTTTGAAGAACTGCAACATTATTTTTTAACTTTAAACTACCTATTTCCTGTGCTACATTCATTCTCTTCCCTAATGTATCTAAAAGTGTTTGGTCAACTACATCAATTTGAGCACGAAGTGTATTAAGTGCGTGCCTATATGCCTCTTCTTCATTGGTTTTCTTCCTAACTTTTAAATCCTTCATAATTTCAACTAAACGGGTTGGAGTAACCTGTTGTTTAGCGTCACTCCATGCATTATCCGGATCCCAGTGACTTTCTATCATTAGGCCATCAAAATTTAAATCTAGTGCGGCCTGAGATATGTCAAAAATAAGATCTCGTCTACCAGCAATATGAGACGGATCGCATATCATAGGAAGATCGGAAAATCTGTTTTTAACTTCAATAGCTATTTGCCATTCTGGAATATTTCTATATTTAGTTTTTTCATAAGTAGAAAATCCACGGTGAATTAAGCCTAAATTTTTGATGTCAGCAGTGTATAAACGCTCTACTCCTCCTAACCATAAAGCTAAATCAGGATTCACAGGATTTTTAACTAGAATAATTTTATCAGTGCCTTTTAAAGCATCCGCAATTTCTTGAACTATAAAGGGACTAACTGTTGATCGCGCTCCTATCCACAAAATATCTACATCATTTTCAATAGCTAACTTTACATGATCCTTATTTGCAACCTCAGTTGCTGTTAATAAGCCTGTTTCTTGTTTCACTTTTTTAAGCCAGTTTAATCCAATTGCACCGACTCCTTCAAACATTCCAGGTCGTGTTCTGGGTTTCCATATTCCTGCTCTGTATACAGTCACGTCTGTGTCTTTGAGTTGATCTGCAATTTTAAGAACTTGTTCTTCAGTTTCAGCACTACAAGGGCCCCCGATTACCAAAGGATGATCCAATCCAAAATTATCAAGCCATTGACGCATTTCTTTCTTATTTTCCATCTTTTATTTTAGTTTAAAATTGGTATTTATTTAATTAATTCCTGCTAAAATTTTACTAATAGAGTTTGTTTGTTGCATTTTTCTAAAGACCTCCTTATAATTTTGTTGTTCCATTAATAATTTAAACTCTTCTAAGTTTGCAATATATTCATCTAAAACCTCTAATATATTTTCTTGGTTTTGTTCAAAGATTGGTGCCCACATTGATGGAGAACTTTTTGCTAATCTAACTGTAGAAGCGAATCCACTTCCCGCCATATCAAAAATAGCTTTTTCATCTTGTTCCTTTTCCATTACAGTTTTTCCAAGCATAAAGGAGGAAATATGGGAAAGGTGAGAAACGTATGCAATATGTTTGTCATGTTCTTTAGGATCCATTTCCTGAAGTTCCATTCCAATATTTTTGAACCAATTTATCGCCCATTCTAAAAGATCGGGTCTAGTTTTGTTAGATTCACACAAAATTAGTGGTTTTCCTGAAAAAAGAGCCACAAATGCTGCAGATGGCCCTGAAAACTCTGTGCCAGCAATCGGATGTGTAGCTAAAAACTGATTACGTTTGGGATGTAGTTCCATTTCTTTACAAACCTTTGCCTTGGTTGAACCTACGTCAATTAATAATGTATTATCGTTTACATAGTCTAATAAATAAAGTGCTTTGTCAATTACACTATCTACGGGTATTGCAAGAATAATTACATCCATAATGGAGTAGTTCGAGGGTTTAAGGTTATGTTCTACAATCTCAAGTTTCAATGCCTGTTTTAGATGCTTTTCACTCTGATCTTCACCATATAAATTACAACCCTTAATATGTCTTTTCGCTGATAAAGCAAAAGACCCTCCAATCAAACCCAATCCAATGACACCTATATTCATGATTCCATTCTTTTAATCGCTTCCTTAATGGTGGCCTCTGAAACACATAAAGAAAAACGAACATATCCTTCACCCTGTGTTCCAAATATAGTTCCTGGAGTTATAAAAATATTTTTTTTATATAAAATTTCATCTATGAATTCCTCTGCACAAGGAGCTCCCTGAGGGAGTTTTGCCCATAAAAAAAGTCCAACACTTTCAATATCGACAGAGGCTCCAATATTATTGACCAATTTCATCATCAAGACTTTTCGTTTTTGATAAATTAAATTGAGTTCCTTGAACCAATTCGATTTGGTTTTTAAAGCTGCAATAGCTCCTTGTTGAATACCGAAAAACATCCCAGAATCTATATTACTTTTAACTTTTAAAACTTCCTTTAAAACTTCTGCTTTTCCAGAAAGCATTCCCACTCTCCATCCTGCCATATTAAAAGACTTGCTCAGTGAGTTCAGCTCTACTGCAACCTGTTGAGCACCAGGTCTCGATAGAATACTTTTTGGTTTTTTAGTTAAAACAAAACTGTAGGGATTATCATTGACTAATAAAATCTCACTTTTCTTTGCCCATTTAATTAAACGATCAAATATTTTTTCATTTGCATCTGTACCAGTAGGCATATGCGGATAATTAAGCCACATAATTTTAATCTTAGAGGTATCAAGTGCTTCTAAAGTATTAAAATCAGGTTGCCAATTATTCTCTAATTTAAGTGGATACAAGATTGTTTCAGCTTCCAATAAACGAGTGACAGAAGCATATGTTGGATAACCAGGATTCGGAATTAATACTTGATCTCCAGGATTAAGATAAGCCATTGACAAATGCATAATCCCCTCTTTAGATCCCATCAAAGGTAATACTTCAGTGTTTGGATCTAAAGTGACTTTATAGAATTTTTTATAAAAATTTACTATTGCTTCACGTAATTCTGGTAAACCTTGGTAGCTTTGATACATATTAGCCCTAGGATGTTTCATTGCAGAAGATAGAGCCTTTGTAACGTGAGGATGTGGTTTTAAATCTGGACTACCAACCCCCATATTAATTACATCTCTCCCACTTTTCATCAATCCCGCTACCTCACGTAATTTTTGAGAAAAGTAGTATTCTTTAACACTTTTTAAACGGATAGCTTTTGATTTCATTTTTGGTGTTGAGTATATTCCCCAAGGATTTTAAATTTTGAAGCCATAATAGCAATTAACTTTCTAGCCTTTTCATAATTAGTAAAATCATCAAATGTCACGTCAACAAAAAAAGCATATTTTCCCGGAGTTTCAATAACAGGAAGAGACTGTATTTTAGTTAAATTCAATTTACAATCACTCATAACATTTAATACTGCAGCTAAACTACCTCGCTGATGATCTAAAGTGAACTTAAGGGATGCTTTATTTATTTTATCCTCTGGAACTAAATTGCCATTTTTTTCAACAATTACAAAGCGTGTAATATTATTTTTTATTGTTTGAATAGAGTTTGCCAAAATATTTAAATTATAAATCTTAGATGCTTCTTCGCTTGCAATAGCTGCGATACCTTTAATTTGTTCTTTAGAAATTCTAAAAGCTTCCTCTGCAGTGTCCTCTGACTCAACCATAATGATATTTGGATAATCCTGAAAAAAGTTTTTACATTGTAATAAGGCCATGGGATGTGAATGTACCTCTTTTATATTTTCAATAATCTGACCAGGTAATGCCATAAAATTATGATCTATACTCAATCCATATTCTCCAACAATTTTCAAATCATTTTGATCAATTAAAGCATAGTTAGGAATAATGGAGCCAGCAATAGAATTTTCTATCGCCATAACAGCAAAGTCAGCATCACCATCAATAACTGCTCTTACAGTTGTATCAAACACTTTACAAGGAACTAATAATAAATGAGGCCCAAAATAATGCTGAGCTACTATATGGTGAAAGGATCCTCTCTTTCCCTGTATTGCTACTTTTACTTCCATTCAAATCAAAAAAAAAGTCCTGATTAATTCAGGACTCTTTACTATATTTATATTTCAAATACTATATAGTCCCGGATGTTTCCGTTTGGAAAAAATAAAAGCTGTTATAGTAAAAGAAATATTTTTTCATTATTTTAAATTTTTTGACAAATGTAACATTGCTTTTAGCAAAAACAAATTTTTATAGTTTTTTTTTGACTTAATGAATAGCTGAAAATGTTAACTAAGCTAAAATATTGGAATGATGTCTCCACATATTTTCGTTTATTTAACTCCTTAATCAAAAAATTGAAATTAAAAAATACTCATCTTAATCATCTACTCTTGCTGAACTTGGGCATGCTATTTGTCAGTACCTCTGGGGTTTTGGGAAGGTACATTAGTCTAGCTCCACCTGTTTCAATTTGGTTTAGATCATTAATTGCAATTTTCGTACTTATAATTTATACTATTTATAAAAAAAAATCACTCCAAATTGAATGGAAAAAATATGGCCTACCTGTCTTCTGGAGTGGATTTTTAATGGGTCTTCATTGGATCACTTACTTTTTTGCACTACAATGGAGTAATGTTGCAATCGGAATGCTTTCACTTTTTACATATCCTATTATTACCGTTTTTTTAGAACCACTTTTTATGTCGGTCAAACTTCAAAGAAGACATCTTTTTTTGGGTATTATAGTTTTAATTGGTATATACTTTTTAGTACCAGATTTTAACTTAAAGAGTTCGGCTACACAAGGACTTTTGATTGGGTTAATTTCTGCTTTTGCATATTCGTTAAGGAACATCATTTCAAAAAAACATAATGCGATGGGTAGAGGTTCCCAACAAATGATATATCAACTATCGGTGATTATAATTTTATTAATTCCTGTTCACTGGATCTATCCAAATACAAACTTAAGCAATGAATGGCCTTATCTTATTATACTTGGCATAATTACTACAGCTCTTGGACACACACTTTTCATTTCAAGCTTTTCTCATTTTAGAATTAGTACTGTAAGTATAATGAGTAGTATTCAGCCTCTATTTGGGGTCCTCCTAGGTGCTCTTTTTTTAAAGGAAATCCCTGACTTTAAAAGCATATTTGGAGGGGTTTTAATATTAGCGACAGTAGTGATTGAAAGCAGGATGTCTAAGATTTAAAAATCATAAGAAAGACTTATCTTTATTTAAAAAATTACATGAGTCTAGTCCTAGAAAATGTTGTTAAGAACTTTGGTGAAGTCGAAGCATTAAGAGGGGTTTCTTTAACCTTAAAAAAAGGAGAAGTAGTTGGGTTGCTTGGACCAAATGGAGCTGGAAAATCTACTCTAATGAAAATATTAACGGGTTATTATAAAAAATGGGAGGGTAGGGCTATACTATTTGATAAAGATTTGAAAAAAGAGCTCAAAGCAATCCAACAAAAAGTAGGTTATTTGACAGAAAATAACCCATTATATCAAGAAATGTATGTAAAAGAATACCTTCAATATAATGCTGATTTATATCGCCTAAAAAACCCTCCAGTTGAAACCCTAATTAGAAAAATGGGTTTGGTCGGTTATAAACATAAAAAAATACAAACCCTTTCAAAAGGATACAAACAACGTATTGGATTAGCAGCAGCTATAATTCATGATCCAGAATTGGTTATACTTGACGAACCAACTACTGGTTTGGACCCAAATCAGTTATTAGAAATTCGTAAACTTATTCGTGCTTTAGGAAAGGACAAAACAGTCTTACTTTCTACACATGTTCTTCAAGAAGTTGAGGCTCTTTGTAACCGTGTAATTATAATTGATAAAGGAAAAATTATCTTAGATAAACAACTCGAAAGCCTAAGAAAAGGTAAAAAGCAGATTATTGAAGTTAGTTTTAATTTTCGAATAGAAGTCGAAGCTATAAGACGTATTCCATATGTTGAAAAAGTAAAAAATACTCATGATTTTGAATATGAAATTTACATCAAAGGCAAAAAAGACATGCGCCCAGCTATTTTTGATTTTGCTTATGACAACGGGCTAAAAATTCTCAAATTACAAATGAAAAATGAAAGCTTAGAAAAAATTTTTAATGGCTTAACATCTTAAAGCTATTATTAACTATACTTCACCTAATTGATTAAAACTTGTAAATCATGCTTCAATTCCATTTAAGAATACTTTATAAATAATTTTTGCAGTAGGCTCTAAAGTCTTGGAGACTGAACAATATTTTTCAAATGATAATTGAGCAGCACGTTTTGCCTTTTCAGTAGAAAAGTTTCCTTCTAAATAAATATTTATATCAATTTGATAAAATAAAGCTGGTACTTCATTTTCGTTACGGTGACCTTTTACATCCATTTTAAGAACAGTAGGATTAATTTTTTGTTTATTCAAAATTGCAACAATATCAATACTGCTACATCCAGCAACACCCATTAAAAGTAATTCCATAGGACTAACACCTTGAACACTACCGGTAGGTTTTGACTTGTTATCAAGATGAATACTCATCCCATTGGAATTAGTAACCTCAAAAAGGTAATCTTTATTAATTCGCTCTAGTGAAATATTCATAATTAGTTATTTTTTAGTTTAAAATATATCTGATAAAATTTGGATCATATCTTCATTTTCGATTAAAAACGCATCATGTCCGTGAAGTGAACTTAGCTCATGATAAAATATATCTTTTTTTATTTTATTGGCTAATGCAAAGGTCTCTTGGTCCTCTTTAGGAGTAAAAAACAAATCACTATCAATTGCTATTAAATGAATTTCTCCTCTTATATTTTTAATAATATCTATAGCATTTCTACCCTCTCTTTCAATGTTAACCGAAGCCAAAAGGTGATTCATCATTATGTATGATTTTAAATGAAAGCGTTTAGCAAGCTTATCACCGTGGTACATTAGCCAGCTTTCAATATTATAAACTCCTGTTTCCTGATTTTTAGTTCTTCCAAATCGAAATTCAAATGACTGAGGAGTCCTATATGTCAGCATCGCGTGTATGCGTGCATCCTCAAGAGGCTGTTTAGAATTTATTAAGATTCGCTTTTGAAGAAAGGTATTAGCAATAATCCAATCGTTTGACTTCCAGTCAGCAGCTATAGGCACTAAATATCGACATAACTTTGGAGCAATTGCAGCCATTTCCCAGGCAATTCCACCGCCAATTGATCCTCCAATTAGAGCATAAAGTTTTTTGATATTTAAGATGTTCAACCCTCTTAAAAAAAGAGAAGCAATATCCCCTGCATGGAAATCATCTGGATTAGAAAAAGTTTGATCTTTAACACCGTTCCCAGGTATATTAAACCCCAAAACGGTGTATAGGTGGGTGTCTATAGTTTTTTTAGGACCAATAATTTCATTCCACCACCCACCTTTTCCTGTTAGTTGTGAATCACCAGTGAGGGAGTGATTTACCATAACAACTGGAGCTTTTCCTATACGCTGTCCAAACTCTTGATAGTGCAAATCAATTTGGGTATAAATAGCCCCTGAATGAGTCGTAAAATCATTTATTGAAATGGTTTTAATCTGTGGAACCGGCATTATATCTGAGCAAAGGCAGCTTTTAAATCATCAATTAAATCATTTACATCTTCAAGTCCTACTGAAAGACGGATTAAATCTTTAGTAACTCCCGTTGTTTTTTGTGCCTCCTCATCTAATTGTTGATGGGTGGTGCTCGAAGGGTGAATAATTAAAGATTTGGAATCTCCAAAATTAGCTAGTAATGAAAATAATTTAGTGAAATCAGCTACCTTTTTACCAGCTTCAAATCCTTTTTTCAATCCAAATGTTATAATACCACTTTGTCCTTTCGAAAGATATTGTTGTGCTAAACTATTATACTTAGAGGTTTTTAAGCCTGGGTAGTTTACCCAAGCTACTTCTTCTCTGGTAGATAACCAAGCTGCTAATTTTAAAGCACTCTCCGAGTGTTTTTTCATCCTTATGTCTAATGTTTCAATTCCTTGAATAGTTTGAAAACTATTAAAAGGGCTAGGAGCACTACCAAAATCCCTAAGACCTTCTACTCTTGCTTTTGCAATAAAAGCAATATTACCGAGTGCCTCATGATAATTCAACCCATGATAACTCGGGTTAGGTTCTGTAAATTCAGGGAAATTACCATTACCCCAATCAAAAGTTCCAGCATCAATAATGACTCCTCCAATTGATGTCCCATTACCAGTAAGATATTTGGTTAATGAATGAATAACTATATTAGCACCATGTTCAATAGGATTTAATAATGCTGGAGAAGCAACTGTATTGTCAACAATAAAAGGTACTTTGGCTTTTTTTGCAATTCCAGATATTGCCTTCAAATCCAGAACATCTAATTTTGGATTTCCTAAGGATTCAGCATAAAATGCTCTTGTATTTGATTTTACTGCTTTTGCAAATGATTCTGGATCATCAGGATCAACAAAAGTTGTTGTTATTCCAAATCTTGAAAGAGTATTAGCTAACATATTATATGTACCACCATACAAACTATTTGATGAAACAATATGATCTCCAGCTTTTAATATTACCATTAAGGTTGTAGCGGTTGCTGAAGTTCCTGAGGAAGTTGCTACAGCAGCTACTCCTCCTTCCATAGATGCTAGTCGCTGTTCTAAAACATCATTTGTTGGGTTATTCAATCTTGTATAAATATATCCCGGCTCAGCGAGAGAAAATAAACTTGCTGCATGGTCTGAGTTATTAAATACATAAGATGTGGTTTGATAAATTGGGACTGCTTGGGTCCCTTGGGTATTTTTTGCATCATGACCAGCATGAAGTGCTTTTGTAGAAATTTGTGTACTCATAATTGAAATTTTTGTTTAATTAATTCTAAATAATCTAGTTTTTCCCAAGTGAAAAGCTCAACTTTCTTCGATACTTTTCCATTGTATGGGGATTCAAATGTTTTATTTATAGTCAGAGGCTCGCGACCCATATGACCATAGGATGCTGTCTCCAAATATATAGGGTTTCTAAGTTTTAAACGTTGTTCTATTGCATATGGTTTCATATCAAATAAGATTGAAGCTTTTGCAGCAATTTCAGAATCACTTAAGTCAACTTTAGAAGTTCCATAGGTGTTTATAAAAATTGACGTTGGCTCAACAACTCCGATAGCATAACTAAGTTGAACAAGAATTTCATCAGCAATACCAGCTGCAACTAAATTTTTAGCCATATGCCTAGCAGCATAAGCGGCACTTCGATCAACTTTGCTGGGATCTTTGCCACTAAAAGCACCTCCACCATGTGCACCCTTTCCTCCATAAGTATCTACTATAATTTTTCTACCTGTTAAACCGGTGTCTCCGTGAGGCCCACCAATCACGAACTTTCCTGTAGGATTTATATGATAAGTTATATCATTTCCAAAAAGGCTTTTGATATTTTGGGGTAGTTTCGAAATAAGACGAGGAATTAAAATTTTTATTATATCAGACTTAATTTTTTTTAACATTGCAACTTCATCAGAATTAAAATCATCATGTTGAGTAGATACTACAATTGTATCAATTCGTGAAGGTTTATTGTTTTTGTCATATTCTATAGTAACCTGCGATTTAGAATCAGGACGTAAATAAGTGATTTGTTGATTTTCTCTTCTCAAAGCAGCAAGCTCGATCAGAATTTTATGCGAAAGATCAAGTGCTAAAGGAATTAAAGATTCCGTTTCGTTTGAAGCATAACCAAACATAATTCCTTGATCTCCTGCTCCTTGAATTTCTTTTTCTCCACGATCTACCCCTCGATTTATATCCTGAGACTGTTCATGAATCAAGGAAACTACACCACAAGAATCTCCACTAAATTGATAAGTCCCTTTTGTATAACCAATCTTATTTATCGTTTCGCGAGCGATAGACTGGACATCCAAATAGGTTGAACTTTTTACTTCTCCAGCTAAGATTACTTGTCCAGTGGTTACTAGGGTTTCACATGCAACCTTACTCTCAGAATCAAAAGCCAAAAAATTATCTAATAAAGCGTCACTGATTTGGTCTGAAATCTTATCAGGATGGCCTTCGCTTACGGATTCAGAAGTAAGAAAATATGACATTTAATTGCTTTTCAGGAAGGATTTAAAAGTTCGTATGAAAAGCAATACTGCTTTAGCATTTTTTTTTCGAGGTTTGCAATCAGTCAAATCCTTCCTCGTTTATTTAACAAAATTACAGTTTTTTTTTAATTTTCAAACTTTTGATCATTTATTCTTAAAGATTGATCTCTAATATTTTCATCAAAAAATTTTTTCCTCACCACTTTCATTGTTAAGAAAAAGAAGCTACTTTGCAGTTATATAAAAATAATCTAAAATTATGCATATTGCCATTGCCGGTAACATTGGAGCTGGGAAAACGAGTCTTACAGAACTTTTAGCAAAACACTTTAACTGGGAGGCACATTTTGAAGATGTAATTGACAATCCCTACCTTGACGACTTCTACAACCATATGGAACGTTGGTCTTTTAATTTGCAAATTTATTTTTTAAAAAGTCGTTTTCAGCAATTATTACGAATAAAAAATAATAAAAAAACAATAATCCAAGATAGAACAATATATGAGGATGCACATATTTTCGCACCTAACCTTAAAGCGATGGGTTTAATGAACCAAAGAGATTTTAAAAATTATCACGAGTTATTCCATTTAATGGAGTCACTAATCCAAGGACCAGATTTACTGATTTACTTACGTAGCAGTATTCCAAACTTAGTAAATAAGATTCATAAGCGTGGCCGAGAATATGAAAACTCTATAAGCATTGATTATCTCAGTCGTCTAAATGAGCGCTATGAAGCGTGGACTTCAACTTATGATAAAGGAAAGATTATTATTATTGATGTGGATGACAAGGATTTCGTGGAAAATAAAGAAGATCTTAAAACTATTATAGCCGATATTAATGAAGTAATTAGTAATTAGTAATTAAGTTCTAATACTTATTATTTTCATTTAAATCCACTAAGTTTTTTTCTATCTGATTGATAACAATTTCATTAGTATTAGCGTCGACTTTTTTATTTGTATATGATGAAACGTCAACTTGATTTATAGCAATGCTTGGTGCAATAACTAATGCAACTACCGACATTAACTTAAGTAAAATATTTAATGAAGGCCCTGAAGTATCTTTAAATGGATCACCAACCGTATCACCCACTACAGCCGCTTTGTGAGCATCAGTTCCTTTTTTACCTTGCTCTTCAATCATTTTTTTTGCGTTATCCCAAGCGCCCCCAGCATTTGACTGAAAAATGGCCATCAAGACACCACAAGTGGTAACCCCTGCCAACAATCCACCTAACATTTGTGCACCTCCAATAAAACCTATCGCTACAGGTACTGCTATTGCAAGTACACCTGGTAAAACCATTTCTTTAATTGACGCGTTAGTTGAAATTGCTACACATTTATCATATTCTGCAACACCATCTGCCAAATCAAATATTTTTCTGTCAGCTTTAGATGCTTTAGACATGTCGGATTCATATTTAATCATAACATCTAATGCAGCTCTTAAGGCAGGGATATCTCTGAATTGACGTCTAACTTCTTCAATCATAGCCATAGCTGCTCTTCCAACAGCATTCATAGATAAAGCAGAAAAAACAAATGGCAACATCCCCCCTAATAAGAGTCCAGCCATTATTTTTGGTTGAGAAACATCAATAGCAACTACTCCTGCAGTTTTCATAAAAGCAGCAAAAAGAGCTAATGCTGTTAATGCCGCAGAGGCTATAGCAAATCCTTTTCCAATAGCAGCAGTAGTATTCCCAACAGCATCTAATTTGTCAGTTCTTTCTCTCACCTGTGGATCAAGCTCGGCCATTTCTGCAATTCCACCGGCATTATCAGAAATTGGACCGTAAGCATCAACAGCTAATTGAATTCCTGTATTGGCAAGCATTCCAACTGCAGCGATAGCAATCCCATATAATCCAGCATAAAAATGAGATACTAATATTGCAGAAGCAATTAATACTATAGGGATTGCTGTAGACATCATACCCACTCCAAGACCAGCTATTATATTGGTTGCAGCTCCAGTTTTAGATTGTTCTACAATAGACTTTACTGGCTTTGATCCAGTACCTGTATAATATTCCGTTACTTTTCCAACAGCTAGTCCAGATACCAATCCAGCTATTGTAGAATAAAAAACTCCCATTGCTCCGAAAGGGAGACCATCGATGGATGCTGGAATAAAAGCGTTAATTAAAAAATAAGAAGTAACTAACATTAATCCTGCAGAACCGAACTCTCCAAAGTTAAGAGCAGCATGAGGTGATCCACCTTCTTTAACACGTACAAAAAAAGTTCCAATTATTGACATTATAATTCCAGCTGCAGCTAGAGCTAAAGGCAAGTAAACTGCTCCAAGACCATCAAAGTCTGGAGTTATAATTAAAGCTCCAAGAACCATTGTTCCTATAATAGAACCCACATAGGACTCAAAAAGATCTGCCCCCATTCCTGCTACATCTCCTACATTATCTCCTACATTGTCAGCTATTGTTGCAGGGTTTAAAGGGTGGTCTTCTGGGATTCCTGCTTCTACCTTTCCTACAAGATCAGCGCCAACATCAGCAGCTTTGGTATAAATTCCTCCACCCACGCGAGCAAATAACGCGATTGAAGAGGCTCCAAGTGAAAAACCTGAAAGTACGTTTAAAATTTCTTTAATTTCCCAACCTTGAACACTATATATTGCAAATAGACCACTAAGTCCCAAGACACCCAAACCGACTACGCCTAAGCCCATTACCGATCCACCTGCAAACGCCACTTCAAGTGCCTTTCCCAAAGATTTTTGTGCTGCATTGGTAGTTCTTACATTAGCTTTTGTAGCTACTTTCATTCCTATAAAACCCGCAAGACCAGAACAAATAGCTCCAACTACAAAGGATACTGCCACCATTCCATTAGAACCAGATTCAGCCTCGCCTTTAAAAAATAATAAAACCGCAACGGTAGCGACGAATATGGATAATATCTTATATTCTGCTTTTAAAAATGACATAGCTCCATCTGCAATATTTTTTGCAATACGATCCATTTTTTTATTTCCCACCTCTTGCTTTGAGACCCAATTGTTTTTAATTAAAACAAATAGAAGTGCAATAATTCCAAATCCAGGTAAAAGTTTTATGAATATTTCCATTTAAATATTTTGTTTGAAAGTGTGCGTAAAAATAGTAAAACAATCTAGAATACAAAATCAATTCTAGAAGTCGTTTTCTATGTATAAAAATATTTCCTATTAGACCGTAAAAATTTATTTTTTATACATTACCTTTTTTATCGCATTAACAACATCTTCATAATTAGGCAACCACTCATTTAATAATACAGGTGAATAAGGAGCTGGAGTGTCAGCTGTATTAATTTTTTCAATCGGTGCATCAAGGTAGTCGAAAATTTCATTTTGCACCTGATAGGTTATCTCAGTCGAAATATTTCCAAAAGGCCATGACTCTTCTAAAATTACTAAGCGGTTTGTTTTCTTAACCGACTCAAAAATAGTTTGGTAATCCATTGGTCTTATAGTTCGTAAATCAATAACTTCCGTATCAATTCCAATTTTGGATAATTCGTTAGAAGCTTTCATAGCTTCTTTTAAAATTTTTCCGTAAGTAACTAAAGTAACGTCTTCTCCAGAACGTTTAATATCTGCTACACCAATTGGTAATGTATACTCTCCCTCTGGAACCTCCCCCTTGTCACCATACATTTGTTCTGACTCCATAAAAATTACCGGATCATCATCACGGATTGCTGATTTTAATAATCCTTTAGCATCATAGGGGTTTGAGGGAACAATAACTTTTAATCCCGGGCAGTTGGCATACCAACTTTCAAATGCTTGAGAATGAGTTGCTGCAAGCTGACCTGCAGATCCTGTAGGCCCCCTAAAAACTATAGGGCATGGAAATTGACCGCCAGACATCTGACGAATTTTAGCTGCATTATTAACAATCTGATCAATTCCTACTAATGCGAAATTAAAAGTCATGAACTCAATGATTGGCCTATTTCCAGTCATAGTGGAACCAACACCTATTCCAGAAAAACCTGCCTCAGAAATAGGAGTATCAATGACTCGTTTTTCGCCGAATTCATCCAACATTCCCTTCGATGCCTTATAAGCTCCATTGTATTCCGCAACCTCTTCACCCATTAAATAAATAGTATCGTCTCGTCTCATTTCTTCGCTCATTGCTTGGGCAATTGCTTCTCTAAATTGAATGGTTTTCATTTTTTAAATTACATTTGAATGCAAATTTAATCATTAATTATCTATTTAGTCTACTCAATAAAGATTGAAAATGTACGTTTGTAGTAAGCTAAACATTTAAAATCATAATAAAATTAATATATAATAAATTGAGATGAAATTAATTCAAATGTCAGTTAAAGGGATTTCTTACAGTGAGACTCAAACCGGAGCCTACGCATTAATTTTAAGTGAAGAAGAAGGTGAACGTAAACTACCTATAATAATCGGAGGTTTTGAGGCACAATCCATTGCAATTGCATTAGATGAACAGGTAAAGCCAAATAGGCCTTTGACTCACGATCTTTTTAAAAGTTTTGCCGACCGTTTTAGTATTCATGTTAAACAAGTAATCATTCATAAACTTGTCGACGGAGTTTTTTATGCAAGCTTAATTTGTGAACGTGATAAAATAGAAGAAATTATAGATTCTAGGACCTCAGATGCTATTGCATTAGCCTTACGTTACAAGGCTCCTATATACACATATGACTCCATATTAAAAAAGGCAGGATTCAAAGCTACAGTATCTGGAAGCTCAAAAAAATTATCTGAGGACAATTGGATTCAAAATTTTGTTGGCGAACAAAGCAAGAAAGACGAACAAATTAGTGATTTAAAAAAACTTTCAATTCCTAAACTTAAAACACTTTTATCAAAGTTAGTCTCCAAAGAAAGCTATGAAAAAGCCGCCCTTGTAAGAGATGAATTGTCTAAGAGAAAAAGCTAAATTATTTTATTGTTAATTTTTTTTTATAAACTTTATCGTTATGGATTTTTAAATCTATTAAATGCTTCTACTTTTGAATAAAGATATTTTATGAACCAATATTTAGATCTTTTAAAACATCTTCAAACAAATGGTAATGAAAAATCAGATCGAACTGGTACTGGAACGAAAAGTATTTTTGGTTACCAAATGCGGTTTGATTTGTCTGATGGCTTTCCTTTGGTAACTACCAAAAAAATACATGTAAAATCTGTTATTCATGAACTACTTTGGTTTTTAAAAGGGACAACTAACATTGCATATCTCAAAGAAAACGGTGTTCGAATTTGGAATGAATGGGCAGATGAAAATGGTAATTTAGGTCCAGTATACGGACACCAATGGCGCAACTGGAATAGTGAGGGGTTAGATCAGATCCAAGAAGTAATAAATACAATTCGAAGTAATCCAAACTCAAGAAGAATGCTTGTTTCAGCATGGAATCCTAGTGTTCTTCCTGACACTAAATTATCTTTTGCAGAAAATGTGGCAAATAATAAAGCTGCACTTCCACCATGTCATGCGTTTTTTCAATTTTACGTGGTAAATAGCAAACTCTCTTGTCAACTTTATCAGCGAAGTGCAGATGTTTTTTTAGGAGTTCCTTTTAATATTGCATCATATGCATTATTGACAATGATGATAGCTCAAGTATGTGGTTATAAGGCTGGGGATTTTATTCATACGTTTGGTGATGTTCACATTTACTCTAATCATAATGCACAAGTAAAAGAACAACTATCAAGAAAGCCAAAATCACTTCCTAAAATGGAACTCAATCCTAAAGTAAAATCAATTTTTGACTTCACATATAATGATTTTAAATTAATAAATTACGATCCGTATCCCCTGATCCCTGGAACAGTAGCAATTTAAATTTTTCCCTTCTTCAAAACTTCAATCAGTCTTGACAAATCATGGTTTGTATTAAAATAATGAAATGAAATACGAACTCCCTTTCCTCGAGGAACACACTTAATTTTATTTTTTATTAACCTTTTATATAGATCCTTTTTACCTTTCAAAATAAAAATACTGCTATGATTTTCTCTTTGTGAAACCCAAGGGTCAATAAAACCATTTGCATCTAAAAGTTGCTTAGCTTCTTGTGATATTTTATCTTTTTTTTTCATTAACGTACTAAAATCATTTTTTGTAAAAGCGTCGATAGCAAAGCGTAAACTAGCTACCGCTAGTATATTGAAATGTCCGCTAAAAACTAGATTAAATAAAGTTGAAGAATTTTTTTTTATCATGTCTAAGTAAGCATCTGAAACCATTAAAACACCATTCCCAAAACCTGCTAACAACCACTTATACCCACTTGCAGCTAGAACATCAAATGGAGAAGAGTCAAAATTAAAGTTATGCCCACCCAAAAACTGAGTGCCATCTGCAATTAAAATTAAATTTGGATATTGTTGTTTTATTTTTTTTAAAAAGTTCATATCAACAAGAAGTCCTGATGCATATTGGACAATACTAAGTGCAAGAATATCAATATCTCCATGAGCTAATCTTTTATCAATTGCTTCTTCAATATTTGAACTTAAGGAAATCTTGTGAATATTAAAATCTTCTTCCTCAAAGGATTTAATCATTGAGGGGTAGTCTTCCTTCAATAATAGAATATTTAATTTTTTGGGCAATAGTGATATAACATTTCGAATTCCTATTGA